>Ga0307511_10006853_pt1 | contig 11486 bp, 3 predicted proteins | sample 13_EM_MG_FD_200266 | JGI IMG/M metagenome (GOLD analysis project Ga0307511, IMG submission 200266) | Populus trichocarpa ectomycorrhiza microbial communities from riparian zone in the Pacific Northwest, United States - 13_EM | ecosystem: Host-associated > Plants > Roots > Unclassified | place...
TTGTGATGTGTACTGTTTTAGCTACAATCTTGTTGGCTTTATTTCTTATCAATCTCCTTTGAATCTCATCAAACAAGTGGGGAGTCTGTGAAGCCCAATAAAAAAAAGGCTCTACTTATAAGCCAATCTACATTCCATAATAATCATAAATTAAGTCCATTCAGCAAAAATATAGAAGGAAATGGCATAACCCCAAATCTACGGGAAACAACAACATATCACATGGGAAAGATATTGTATGAGAGGTTTTGTCTTGAAAGCTACTTGGCATCCAAAATCCCATTAATGTACTTGATACTTCCACAGGATTAGACCTACGTTGTCCTATCGGGGAAGGCATATATCATCATTCTTTTCAGGAAGAGAGACGTAATATTTGGGCTGTTTTTAAGGAGGGGTGGTGGCTTCCATTAATCACCTGGGTTGCCCCTTTGAATATTCCAAAGGTTAATTATTGAGCTTGACTATGAATAGTTTCTCCAAATAGGTGAATGAATCTTGTCCATTCTTGGTTTGAGGATAAACGAAATTAGTGAATGGTTATCGAGTTATAGCAAATGCCATCGTACACATTGGTTGATTTTTCTACCCTTGGTTGTAGGAGAGCAATGTTTTGTTTAAAGGGATGAGTGGAAAGAAGAGTTGATTGGCTTATAGAGTCAGATTCTCATAATGTTATAGTTTGGATGCAGAAGGATACTATTGAAGATTTTATAGTATTTTTAACTCAATATTTATTATGATAATTAAAATTGTGTTGGGATAATATATTTGAAAAAGAAACCGATATAAAAGAGATATAAATATATTTAGTAAGAGGAAAAAAACAAAAAAATTGTTTTTAAAATTATTTTAAAGTTAATTCTCATCATTTCAAAATAAAATTTTAAATATTTTTATTTATTATAAATAAAGTTAAATGGCGTGGGGATTTCAATCTAGTTCCAGACACAGGTTACTGTAGATATGGTATGTAATTAAGAGGACTATGAGGAGCGTTTTAGTATTTTCACATTATCTTTTCTTTTTTAGATACGAAAAGCTGTTAGCACATATTTTAAGAGCCTTGGGTCTGACAACTATATTTGGTAACAAACTCAGCCACGCGCTGATAACCATGTTTGGTGTCAGACCTAGGTGCGGGTCTGACATGATTGCTACAACCAGACACGGGTCTGCCATGACCATCAAATTCAAGGCTCTAGGGTTTGACATGGTAGCTAGATCTAAGTCTGTTAGGTCTTGGGTCTGGCATGACCGTCATACTAAAAGCTATTGGGCATGACATGGCTACCAGACTCAATTTGCTTGGGTCTAGTATGACCGTCAGATCTAAAAGATTTAAAATATTTTTTATACTCTTAATAGTTTTTTCACATTTTAAAAAAGTAATATTGATAGTTATGGAGCGTGGGCAATACACTAATTTTAAATTTTATCTAAGCACGGTGTAAATCTTTGTATTAAGTCAGTTTTAGACATGTATTTAGTTACAGTAGCTAATCAAGTTGCTGATAGTTTGGTACTAAAGGCAAATCTAGTTAGGGAGCATGATTGAATTGCCTGATTATAATTTGATTTTCTTTTTGTTAGCAACTAGCTTTCTAGATCTTTTATTTAAATAATATCTGGACTATTCATTAAAAAAAAATTGCATGAACTGAAAGAAGAAATATATTTATTAAAATTATATTTATAAAAAAATATAAAACTTAAACTTTTTAAATGGAGTTATGAGATATAATTTATATTAATTTTAAAATACTTTTTAATGTAAAAGTTTTTTGAATTTAAAATTTGTATAAACTCAAACTATCTTATATTATTAATTAATTTTAATTACAAGAGAATGAAAAAAATGATGTTTAAACGGTAACCGTTTAATTAACAAGATTCTAATATAATTTTAAAAAATTATCTTAATATAAAAATTTAAAATTTTTAAATAAAATCAATATATATAATTTTTATTATTTTTTAACTATAATAACATAATTCAACTTTAAGATATTTTTTTAAGAAATATTTTAGTGGCAATTTAAGAAAGTCCAACTACGACTACTTTCTACAAGACTATATATATTGATATTTACGGTTGTTAATTATTACCATTACATTTGTTTATTAGCATAATTTGTCTCAATCTTTAATTGTGTCTTTACCTATTTAGATAACAACATTTCAACACATACGTACCCACCATTTATATTTTCAATCGTTGGTACTTTTAAATTTTGTTAAAGTCTTCTTTAAAAAAAAAAAAAAAACAGAGAGTAAAAGTCAACACTCCTTTCTTTCTAGAATGGCTTGTACACCTAGCAACTGCACTTCTTTCTTTAATATTTTGTATTTTCTTATAATTTATTCAGGTGATACTTTAAAAAATTTTATTCAATGATAATAAATATTCTTAGATAAATTTACACTTATTAAACTCATTATTTGAAAGTTTTAAGTGGACACCTCTTTAAATTAGTCTAATATATTAAACAAATATTTTTTTAAAATTTTATAAAATCTAAACTCAAGAAGTTTTTTAGAAATATATTTTCTCAACTATTATACAAACTCCTTAAAACTATATTGTATTATTTATTTATGTTCAAATCAACTCATTGCGATCAATATTTTGTGAAAATCAATAATTCCTGGAATTACTGAGACAATCTTTTGAATCTTTTGATAGCAATGCCGTCATTATAGCACTCATCATGTAGTGAAATACGCAAAATAATTGACGATAAATGAAAAAAATTATACATGTATAAAATGTACATATCGTTATAAATATTTTTATAAATATAGAAAATATTTTTATATTAAATATCTTATAACTTAGATATTTATGAAATATTTATTTAAGATATTTATATTAAATATCTAAAATATTTTTTAAGATATTTATCTTAATAAACTCTATATAAACAAAAACTTTATAAACAAAAACTTTATCTCTCTAGATAAGAAACTAAGAGGCTAGAGCTCATTTCTCTAAAGAACACAAGTCTAATACACTTAAATAAGGATTAAGGAACATGTAAGTTTAAAGAACATTTATTCTCTTTGACACTTGTACAAACACTATATTGGCTTCAGTATCATAGTGTTTTTTTTGCAAGTATCCTCGAGTCCACCAAGTCCTTCTAGTCTAGTTTTATTAGTCCATGAAAAGAGCGTCTTTCTACTGGGGTTTTTTTTCATCATCATCAATTGATGTCAATAGTAAAAAAACAAACAAAAATCTAGTTCATTTTTGTTTCTAGAAAGCTCTTTACATGGCTAACAAAACCTCAATGTAGTGATAGCTATGTATATGGATATGCCAACGACATGTTAGTAGCTAAGCCAATGTTTATGCCTCGGCTACGCCCCACATGGCTCTGCCAACCGCTATACTCAACAACACCCACGACTATGCTCTACGATTATGCACCAAGGCTGCGCCAACAAACTACTTTTATGGTATCTTGTACACATAAAAAATGTCGTTGGGATTTTGAGAGCTTTGATGATACACAAAAGGTAACATTACCTACTTTAAGTATTTCCTCCGCTTGCTAAGTCAAGTCTTCCAAACATATCTTTTTGCAAAACTTGGGGGCTCTGATGATACATGAAAAAAATACACAAGTATTTTATACAATGTACACTTTTTATAAATATTCTAGATATTTATATTAAATATGTTAGATATGTTTTAAGATATTTACCTTAAAAAAATCTAAACAAACAGAGTTTCATCTTCTTAGACAAGAGGTCAGAGCTCATCTTTCGAAGAGAACACAAGTCTAATACAAGACTTAAAGAATATTTATTTTCTTAATCACCTGGACATATACCATACTGACTTCAACATCGGAGTGTTTTTTTAAGATGTTGTCGAGCCCATCAAATTCTCCAGATATGATTTTATAGCATATAAAAAGCATCATTAATCTTTCTACTGGAATTTTTTACATCCTCATTAGTTGAAATGTACTTGTGCAATTTACTATAATGCTATTTCCTTGGGGATATAGCTAAAATCCTGGAAAAAAAATGGTGTTAAAAGTAAGTGGAGCAAGAGAAATGATATCGAGTGGTGGTACTTAATTTCTCCCGACTCCAATTATTATTAGTCTTTGTTTTTAATTACACTCACACACACAAACACTATTTGTTATCATCTGCATTTTATACCACAAGTAAAAATTCAAGCTGATTTCAAATATAATAAAAGAATATACTGATGTTATGGAGACATTTTAAAATATCAGGATTTTTTTTAATTGAGAAATATGAAGATATTATTTACACTTAATAAAATAAATTAGAAAAATATATGAGTTTACTGTGAAAGAATTGTTAATACTAATGAAATACTTAAATGAAAAGCTAATTTTTTTTCTAAAAGCAAAATATAGTTGAGTATACAAATGTTTAACCCTAAATTTTCATTTTTATTAATGTATTTTTAATTCTTTTTATCTTAGAGATTATTTTTTTTCTTATCAAGAATGACTTATGTTTATTTAAGAATGACTAATTTTTTTTTTTATAAATATATCATGCTAATAAATTATATTTATATCAAATATAAAAGGGGAAAACCTTAAAAGATAAATTTAAATAATATCTTTGAAACATTAAAAAAAATTCAAAAACAATTCTACTCCATACGAAAAGAAGTGGAGTGCAATGCATCTCCTTCACTGTTCATATGAATAGTGAATTAGTGTTTTTTTATATATTTTTTTATTTGTTTTCATTTTTTTTCAATGTTGTCCTAAGATGTTTCTTAGCAGTCGCCTATGTCATCTTTAAACTAGCCAAGTCAACTAAGTCACATTAAGCTAACTCCAGCACGATTTAACTTTAAATCTATGTTAGGTAAGGAATTGGGTCAAAGAGTTTGTTTCCATTAATTTTCTTTTTTTTTCTCAATTTTGTACTTGAAATTTTTATACTGGTCGGGTCAGGAGGTTTCAAGGTTGACCTATTAGGTTGAGTTTAATAATAATATCAAATAATTCTCTGGACATTTTTTCTTATGTTCAAAAAAGATTTTGATTTGACCCGTAGCGTATAACAAACCTATAAACTATTAACTACTATTTATAAAGGTGAACTGAAAAATTAAAAATGAGAGAGAAAGGGTATTATTTGACATTTAAATAAAAATTAATGCAAATTAAAAAAAATACATAAAAAATATAGAAGCTACGCTGCGAGTCAACAAAAAAAACTAAGATAATTTTTTTAATATGACATTTTTTTTTAATATTGAAACGATATATTGAATCGACGTAGGCTTCACAATCAAACCCGCGATATGGGACATGGATTCCATTGATTTTAATAACTTTTTTAAACAATTTTTTACTTAATGATATGATAAAACAATAGACTTTTAGGAAATTGAGCATCAAACTTGTGTTGGGATGTTTGCTTGACATTGGGATAATCTCATATAAAGTAAATGAAAACCAACTATAAAGGTCAATTCTCAATCAATCCAAGTTAATCTGTCAAACTCAAGATTTGAGTCATGAACTTAACTAATTTAATAGCTTTGTCTTTTTTCAAACTATTTTTTACTTAATTATATGATGATAAAAAATAAACATTTGTAAAATTAAGCAGTAATCACCTATTATGACATTTACCTGATATTATGATAACCTCATAGAAAAAAATCCAAAATAAATTATGAAGATCAATTTAAAATCTACCAAATGTTAAAAAAGCCAAAAAAATCAAAATAAAAAAAGAGAGATATTTCATTTTTCATATGTACACAAAAACACCATTAGCAAAGTCCACTTCTTTTACCTTTTTAAGTAATATAAAACTCCATGCAAGTAATATATATAATCCAAAATACATTTCCTTTTTATAGATGGATCTGTGGAGTTGTTTTGTATAGTTATAAAAAAATGATAAAAACATTTTTCAGTCATTGTTTATGATTTATTATATAGTAGAATAAGTCTCCAATTAATTTTTATGTTTATTTTTTTGTTGTGTCAATTTAAAATTCAATTAAATGTTCAACCACCAAATTAGTCCTTTTGTCGAATTTCTTTCTCTAAACCACCAGACTTATGTACGTTAACCGTAATTATCTTATCGAAAACCAAGGTGATGTGCAATTCACATGCCAAAGTCTACAATTTGAATGAAAAAGAGTTTGATAGAAGGAATAATTTGAGAATTTTATTTTTTTGAAGTTTACATTGATACAATTGATGATGTAGAAATTAATTAGAGACTTGTTTTTCATATTAGAATATGATGCTGAAATGAAAATTTAGATTATGTTTGAATGAGGATTTGAAATTTATTCAATGTACGTGTTGGTACAAGTGAGACCGCGGGTATCATTCAACAGTAGGAGACGGCTAATAAAGCGCAGGTTTCAGGTTGGTGTTGGACACCATAATATTTTTAATTATTTATTTAAGGTTAAGCATATTATTGAAATTTTGTTTAATTTAAAATTCATGTCATCAAATAACATGTCGAGCTAGTTATCTCAGTTAAGGGACTAAGGCCAGGTTTGGGGTTGTCGAGCTAGTTATCCCAGTTTAAGGACTAGCGCTTAATTTGGGCATGTCAAGCTAGTTATTCTGGTTCAAAGACTAGCATTCGATTTGGACATGTCGAGCTAGTTATTCCAGTTTAGAGACTAGTGCTCAGATTGGGGCAATGCAGATAACTACCCTAGATAAAGCTCTATGCTTTGTTTTGATCCGAGATATAAGCTTATTACAATAATAAATAGGTGTCCGAGAGAGGACTAAAATTATTAGTAACCTAAAGATGTGAAGTCTATCAAGGGTTAATTTAATTAAGTTAAATTTTTTTTACTTAATGCATATTTTTATCTTATGTTATATTTTAGTGTGATTAATTTTATATTAAACACATTTTAGGTGCCTCGCAGCAGCACATTAGTCTATAGTTGTTTTAGGAATTTACTTTTGTATTAAATTTTGCAATGTAACAAATTGTTGAGTCTTTCTATATGTAAACATGTCATAAGACGTTATATTTTGGGTTTATTTTATAACGTTAGAAATTATTATGAATGATGTAATGTTAATTAGTTTGAAACTTGGATGATTTAAATTATGTTTTGCCATAAGTTTGCTTTAAATCCTTAGATAGAATATGCCATGAACTATGCTTAAATTATATATAACAACAATAAGTAATAATATTGATAATAGTAATAATATTAAGAATAGTAATATCCCTTGAAACTTGGACACTAGATTGGTGAAGGTGCTATGTGATTGGAAATGTTGAAATCTTTAATTGTAGGTTGTGAAAATTGGTTGAGTCGATAATTTGGTAATGATATAATTAGGGGAAACTTTGCTTCTTCTTTTTTATTCTTGTCCTTTTAACGATAATATCTTAGGTATACATGAAATATCGTATAATTAAATTTGTAGGTGTTACAGTTGGTATCAGAGCCTTGATATGGATTCAAGATTTGAAAATAAAATTTGACAATTGTTAAATTGATCAAGGATGGTTCGCACGAGAAAAGGTGTAGCGAATGACCCCTCTCAAACATGTGGACAAATTACAGATACCAATTTTGATGATAGACAAAGGGAAAACTCTTTAGAGGATTCAACCTCTCATGTATCATTGGTATCGTGTGAGTCTAGACGGAAGGGGGGGTGGTTGTCAAGATTCTGAAGTAGTTCTAATTCAAGACAGGTCGGTGTATCACAATCTGTTAGATATTGTTATCAGGGACAAAGTGATATATCCTCATCACCGACAATAACACCTACAGGAGCCCTTACCCCTCCTACTAATATATATAGCTCAGATTATGAGAGTAGTGCTTGAGGAAATGCCTAATGCACCAGCCCCAGTAGCTTCAGTAGCTCCATTAATACAAGTAACACTTATAGTTATAAGACCAGTTGATAGTGTAGTTTTATTGGTACAAATGGTAAAGGGGTATGAGGGAGCTTAGGTGTGAACTCTTTTTGAGGGATTTAGATGTCGAAGTAGCGGGTAGATGGCTTCGTCAAGTTAAGGATACATTGCATCAAATCCAGTTAGTAGAGGATCTGTGAGTGAGCTGTGTTACTTATCTGTTATGAGACAAAGCACAATCATTGTGGTATACCATACAATTGAGGAGGCCCACAAGGTCATAGACATGGTCTGACTTTAAAGGGCAATTCAAAAATCAATTCTATTCATTATACCACTAGAAAGTGAAGGAACAAGAGTTCCTAGCTTTAGAATAGGGGATATGTCAGTTCAAGACTACAAGAGGAGGTTTCATGACCTCTCTATATTTGCTTCACACTATTGTCTTATCGAGTGCCTTATGATTGATAGGTTACGAGATGGGGTGCAGTAGGAGTAGACACAAATTTTGATTACTTATAAGTTTAAGATAGCCAGAGAGTTGATTGGGGCGATAAAGGCTTGTATAAAGAAGAGCCAATAAAGCCATTTAGTATTGGGTAAGCGCATGGATGTTGGTATTTCTTCTTATAGACCACCACTTTTGAAAAAGAGAAAAAAAAAAGGCAATTTAACCAATTCATAAATAGCAAAGTAGTAGTAGCCACATGAAGTACCCAGAGCACAACTATTGGATCGGTTGGAGGGCATTCAAATTAGTAGGGTGTTCCTACAAGAGGGACTACAAAGCAAAAAACTATCACTTACCCCCCATTGTGATCAGTGTGGGAAGAAACACCTAGGAGACTATTTTGTTACACCTAGAAGATGTTATGTTTGTAGAGGTGAGCACAAATGGAAAAAATTATTCATATTTAGGTTAGGGGTGATTTTATTATAGAGGGCAAGGTTACTTTTGAAGGAATTGCCCTAGAAGGACTGAGTTTACATAGGGATAGGGATAACATGTCCAGAGGCAACAACAATCTGTCACTATAGATCGACCAGCGAGACAAACACACTCTAGAGTCAGTGGTACCAATGAAAGACCTTGAGCTTTAAGTGACAGGACTCAGGGCAGAGTGTTCCATATGACACAAGAGGATGCTAGAGTTGCCCCTAGTGTCGTGGCAAGTACATTACAATTGAATTCCCTGCCTGTTTATGTTTTATTTGATCCTGGGGCTACACATTTTTTTATGGAAAATTAAATTATAAGAAAACTGAGGGAAAATCCATATAGGGTAGAAAAAAGGGTTTTATATAAGTACTTCTTTAGGTGAAAATACAGACATTGATCATTTATATATGAGAATTAAAGTTGATGTTAAGGGGTGAGATGAGTGTGGACCTAATACCTTTAGAGTTGTATGACATTGATGTCATCTTAGGTATGGATTGTCTAGGCACGTATAGAGCACAACTAGATTTGCAAAAATGGTGAATCTATATGGACAAAATGGTAAGAGGGTGATTTTTAAAAGTGAAAGAAATGTCATACCAAATTGTATGATCTCGATTATGACTGTTTGAAAACTTATGAGAAATGGATGTATGACATATCTTGCCAATGTAATAGACTCAGAGAAGGATAATGTTGAACTATCAAATGTTCCTATAAGAAAGGAGTTTTCGGGGGTGTTTCTAGAGGAGCTACTGGGATTGTCTCTAAAAAGAGAAGTAGAAGTCTCCAAAGCATAATTGGCATATCAATTGGATCATATAGAGTTAGCTGAATTGAAGATTCAACTATAGGAATTGTTAGATAAATGGTTAATATGCCTAAGTTGTTCACCTTGGGTAGCCCTAGTATTGCTTGTAAAAAAGATGGATGACACCTTTAAACTTTGTATTAATTATAGGCAGCTAAATAGGGTGATAATGAAGAAAAAGTATCTATAAAAGATAGATGACATGCTTGATTAATTGAAAGGTGCTAAAGTATTTTTGAAGATAGATCTAAGGTTAGGATATTACCAGTTAAGGATTAAGGAGCAAGATATTCAGAAGACTGCATTCAGAACTCACTATGGACATTATGAATTTCTGGCAATGCCATTTGGATTGATGAATGCTCTGGAAATGTTCACGGATTTGATGAACCGGATTTTTCAGCCATACTTAGATAAGTTTGTAGTGGTGTTCATTGATGATATCTTGCTATATTCGAGTTCCCACTTAGAATATGAACAACATTTGAGGCATGTATTACAGACTTTAAGAGATCACTAGTTGTACGCTAAGTTTAGCAAGTGTGAATTTTGGCTAAACAAGGTGGTCTTTTTGGGACATGTTATTTCAGGGGAAGGCATATTTATGGATTCGAAGAAAGTGGAAGCTATTTTGAATTGGGAGAGTCCTACAAATGTAACAAAAATTCATAGCTTTCTCAAGTTTACAAGGTATTATAGGAGATTTATTTAAGGGTTTTCTACAATAGCAACTCCTCTTATTTGATTGACACATACGGAGGAAAGCTTCTGGGAACTAAAAAGGAGACTAACCATTGCTCTAGTATTAACACATCCCTCGAGATCTGATGAGTATGTGATTTATAGTGACGCATCAAAGAAGAGATTGAGATGTGTCTTAATGAAGTATGAGAAAGTTATAACTTATGTAACAAGGTAATTGAAGCCCCTACAAAGTAAATTATCCAGTTCATGACCTAGAACTAGCTGTTATGGTGTTTATATTGCGGGTATGAAGACATTGGTTATATGGGTCTAGGGTACATATCTACATCGATCATAAAAGTTTAAAATATTTGATGACTTAGAATGAGTTGAATATGAGGTATATGAGATGGCTAGAATTGATTAAAGATTATTATTGTATTATAAATTATCATCTAGGAAGCGAGAATATAGTTACAAATGTTCTTAATTGAAAGGGGAAGGTTATGATGGAAGACTCAGGGAAATGGAATAAAGGAAACGTGATGAAGTTGAAGAAAATTGATGTTGAATTAGGAATTTCTCCCACAAAATCCTTATTGGCACAACTTAGAGTATGATTTGTGTTTAAAGACAAAGTACTATAGGCCTAGTAAAGGGGTGTTGAAATGGAAATGGTGAAGAATAAGATGAAGTTTGGAGTCGAAACTCCATTTTAAATTCTAGAGGATTGAGTGATTATAATGGAAAGGTGTATGTATCTACTAGATGATAAGATACTAAAGAATAAAGTATTAAAAAACCCCATGAATTCAGGTTTGTTGTGCACCCTAGGAGTACTAAAATGTATAAAGTGGATCTACCAGGTGAGTATGGTGTTAGTGCTACATTCAATGTTTCTGATCTTTCTTCATTTGATGTAGGTGATGATTCAAGGTTGAATCCTTTTGAGGAGTGAGGGGATGATGCGATCCAACCATCAAAGGATCCATTGGAGGTTCCAGTTGGTCCAGTTACTAGGCTTAGGGCTAAGAAGTTCAAAAAAGCTTTCAATGGACTTCTTCAAGATACATGGGCTAAGGTGGACTTCAAGAGGATTTGTAATAATAAAGAGCAAGCCTTGATTAATCTGATTCATGTTCAAGAGGGGCTTGTTGGTGGAACCAAGAC
>Ga0307511_10006854_pt1 | contig 11486 bp, 9 predicted proteins | sample 13_EM_MG_FD_200266 | JGI IMG/M metagenome (GOLD analysis project Ga0307511, IMG submission 200266) | Populus trichocarpa ectomycorrhiza microbial communities from riparian zone in the Pacific Northwest, United States - 13_EM | ecosystem: Host-associated > Plants > Roots > Unclassified | place...
CCCTGGCACCTTCCAGATAGATACAATCATTTCAAATTGAAAGTGCCATCCGGCTACGACCAAATATTTCATAATTCTCTGGTTGCCTTAATATTGAATTATTGAATTTAGATCTATAGTATGTTTTTGCTGATTCGTTAAAATCCAATGGTTAACCCACACGCATTTTAGGTAATGTTTGGCGCGGTAGTTGGAAAGTATTTTTAAAAAAATTTAAATTTTTTTTATTTTTTATTTTATTTTAAATCAATATGTTTTTAGATATTATTTTAAAAAATAAATTATATCAAAAATAATTTTTAAAAATAAAAAAATATATTATTTTAATATATTTTGGAATAAAAAGCAGTTTGAAAAATAACCACTGCCACATTTCCAAACACTATTCACCTGATTCCCGTGCATTTTTGTAAATTACTTATAGCATATTTAAATCTCTCTTGATTAAATTGAATTCAATTTCTTGTTTAGAATCATCGAATGAAAAAATTCAAATTTAAAAAAAAATCTTTATGATTCTCTAGGAATGAGAAGCAAAGAGATTGGTAGATAAAAAACTCTAGTTCTTGTTCTTATTACAAGATTGTGACTGGGTCAATGCATGTTTTGTAAAAAAAATCTACGAGAATAATAAAAAGAAGGAAAGTATTCACTCGGAGCATGAAAACATGATTAAAGTTGTCATTATTACTTTTTAGAATTAAGTGGATGGAGGGAGAAGCTTCTTGATAGATTAAATGGTCCAATAATTTTAAAAAATTAAACATTTTAAATATTAAAATTTAAAATTTAAATAAAATTCAATGTTTAAAAATAACATAAAAATAAATTTAAGAACAGCAGCTTTGACGTGCTACATTAAAAATAATAAATTAATGTTAAAAATAACTTTTTAAAATATTTAATTACCTGTTTTTATCACTTTTATCTCTTTTGTTGGTGGCAAACATGCATCACTATTAGAACCTCGACCACACCATCATCAAAACATTCTTCTCTTATCCTTTCTTCTTGTCCCCTTGTAGATCATATTGGCTATCCTTAAATTTGTGGCTGGTGTAGTTATGAGAAAGTAGGAACCTGAAAAAAGGTATTAGAATTTGATTTCGAGTTACTTGTCGTGATGCTAGGGAAGAATAATTTGAATAGGATGAAGGTGTTGAATGTAATATGTAAAATTAAATTAAATGAATTCAATAATAAAAATATATTCAAAACATATGAATTTTTTTTTCTTGTAAAATTCAAATTTAACAGTATTATCGAATTTAATTACAATATATATGTATATAAAAAACCTCCGCTCAAAAAGTGATTATTCGCGAGTTGCAGCACATGATATATGACCTGTCATACCAGGCTTGGTGTCAATCATGGGTCCTGATCACCAACACTTTCTTTCTTTCTGTAATTAAATAATTTTAACGTCAAACAAAACAACAAAAATGCCAAGCAGGACTTTTGTCACAATTTACATCACAGCTAGGCGATAGAGTATCAAAATTTAACATGCTTCATGATTAGGTTGATATATTATATAGTTAGCTAATCTTTTAGTTTTAACTATTTGATTTATTTTTTTATAGTTAAGATATCTAATAATTTAATATAAAAAATTCAAAAAGTTAATAACCGGTAATAAATAATACAAGGTAAACCAAGTGATCAGTAGCTATAATAATAATATATGGTTGATAGTTGGTACCTGCAAAATATTTATTTTTATAAATGTGATAACTCTTTGATGGTAAAATTAGTAATTTTGTAAAGAATATATTGATATTTTAGAAAAATAAACTCTAAAAATAAATGTATTGAAAAAAGTTAAAAATAAAGAGATTTTGTATATTTGAATTGGAGGATTTATAATATATTTATATTCTATGAATCTTGTCATTTTTTTATCTATTTAGGAGTATTTTATATATCTATTTTATTTATATTCAGGAAACATTGGTAGAGTAGTTTATTTTTTAATCTGTGTAATTGAAATAGTGACATCAACAGTTAAATATTTTTATTAAATTCTTTCAAATACATCATGTCAATTTGAGAGTGAATTCTTAAAATCATTCGCAAATAAGATTTAATCTTGATTAATATGTAAACCCGGATGAATATACTATTATTGTTAAATAAACTCAAGGTTATTATTATTTTAATTTTCATACCCTCCTTTCGTCCAATCAAAGCAATTATAAATTATATCAAAATTAGCTAGGAGCACAATATATATATATACATAGAGCCTTGTTGTCGAGATTAAAGGCAGTCCAAAATTTGATATGGACATAAACTAAAATCACGGTGGATAAATATCTTTAAGATTTTATTTAATAATCGTATAATTTATCTATTTATCTCATTTGATATGCCTCATTTTTATATATTTATTTCTTTTAAAATGAATTACCAAATGATTTTTACTCGTGCAATGGAAAACTATAATAAATTACATATTTTAATTTCAAGCTTCAGCTAATGGTAAAGTGTCGTGCAATTTTATATTTTTTTAACACTGTTTGTAAAATTAATCCTAGTATATAAACTCCCTCTCCCTCTGTCTTTTTATATAAGAAACAAACATTAATTTTTAAATCAACAAAAATAACAGAAAAGAATAATAAACATGACGTCCCTCCTCTACTCTGTCGAACGGGTAAAAAAATAGAAAAGAGAAAAACACAACAGAAGGCCCATAATAAGGAGCCTAATTATTAGGCCCATGTACACACCAAAGCTCAAGCCCGCCAAATAATTTATCCGCGCCGAATACGATCACGCTCTAACCAAACTCTCATTTTTAACTGCCTGAAACCCAGGGAGAGGGAGAGGGAGAGGAGAGGGAGAGGGAGAGACAAACGCAAAAAACAATGTCCGCGTTTGCCGAGTCGTTCGCACAAAGTGAGTCAACTCGTCCGTTTGACGACGACGATTCCTACGCAGGTTACAATTCACAGCCTTTCGATGATTCATTCGCCACCGGCGACGATGTTTTGGAGTCGCAGCCACCGATCTACGGCCAGTTCTCACCTCAAGAGAACGGAGAGTTTGGTGGATCGGAGGGTCGGATTTCGCTGTCACCGTCGGAGACGGAGGCTGAGCAGGGACTTGCTCTCATAGAATGGAGAAGGTACGTCTAATTAATTTGATTTAATTTTTTTGGCCTTTGTTTGATAATTTCTGTGCGACTCCTGAGAAAATTAGAAAGGAAAAACTAAAGGTAATTCGATTAAAAACTGTAGATATGTTTTAATTCGTTCTGTGTAGTGAAATTTGAGTGTCCATTATAATTAGGAGTTCTGATCACTGAAAAGAATTTAATACTTGTTTCAATCAGTGAAACATCATTGATTTGTACTGATCAAGAATTATGTTTGAAATGATTAAAGAAATCTGTAATTCTGTTTATATATTTGATTGTGTTCGTGTATGATTCAATCTGATGAAAGTGTGTGTGTGTTTGCTTAAATAAAGATGATCTTAGTCAATTATGGTTGCTGGTTTTTTGAAACCAAGGCAAAATGTGATACTATTGGAGGACAAGGAGAGGAGGGAAAAGGAGGTATTGAGCCAAATAATCAAGGAAGCTGAAGATTACAAAGTTGAATTTTACAAGAAGAGGCAGTTCACTTGTGAGAATAATAAAACCACTAACAGGGAAAAAGAGAAGGTCAGGTTTTCTCTGAGCAGATGTTGCTGTTTTCTTTGTTCTTTGTTTGAGAATGTTTGCATCTCGGCTCTGTTAACTTTTGGACCATGGAGTGGTGCAAATATTATTTTTATTGTTATTTAAGCTTTCATTTGAGTGTGCTGTATATTCCCGTGAATGTAAAGATGTTCTAAATCCACCGTAGAGGTGTTGTTATGTGGTATAGCATGTGCAAGAAAGTTAAACCATAGAGCTCGGTTAAACCATTTTTTGGTGCAATATGCTTAAAAGTGTAACGCGGCATTTTTGTTTCATGCTTCTGTAACTTCTATGTGGCTAGGACTCTAATATGATCATTGGAAGAATTAGAAGTCTGGAGTAGTTGCATTGGATGCATTCAGGTTTTGAATTATTTGGATGATGTCATTCTTTGAGAGTAAACATAGTGCAACATGTAACACTGCATTTGCTCTCCTGGTCGACAATGTGAGTTAGAATGGGATAAGAAACCAATTGATTCCTACTCAAGGATAGCTTGTTGTGACTCAATTGGATTCCTGAAGGGCTAAGCAAATTAGGATCTTGTGCTCAAGATTCATAGTACTATATATTTGAATTCTGGATTATTATTAATTTAAAACATCTATGGTAAAGGAGGTAGGGCCTATATAGTTTCACTCCATCATCACTGAAGTTGTCCAAGTTATTATCACATCTGTAGATGCTACTTGTTTCCATGCCAAAAATTTCTATCAACTACTCCATAGTCATTTATCAATTGGTTCATACTAGTCATGTAATCTTTTCACTGAGGTCCCAAATGTAGAATGATACATGTTAGTTCAATATTGTCAAGCAATTGATTTTTACATGTGCAGCCAATTCTTGGCAACTTGAAAGGAAAAGGTCATGTTTATAAGCAGAAAGCATCTAACACGGTGTAGAAACTATGCACACCCATGTAGCATGGTCATAATATAATCTTCGGAGTGATCAGATTTGATATTTTCTCCAAAAAAAAATGTATATATAAATATAAGTTGTCTATCTAGCCTTTTCACTTTTGAAGATTCTGTTTGGCATTTTCTGGGTCCACAACTTCCTTTGCAGCATGACTACCAAAGCTGCCATCCTTGTCCTCGACAGCTCATTTTATGCTGCATGTGAAAGTAGGTTACCTGTTTTTGATTTTATAGATTATACTCTATGCCCATTGATTTAGAAGGGCACTGATCTACTGCAAACTGGGAAGGAAAATGATTGAAACTAGTATGGTAGAACTTGCACTTTTACATGCATAACTTTTGTAAATTGATATATTAAATTAGATAAGTGGATGTTATTTCCATGGCTAGGTTGGCTGCTCAGTGCTTAACTTACTAATGAACTTAAATCACCATTTCCTTTGGCTGAAAATTGAGCAGTGAAATTTGCTGTTATTAGGAAATGCTGCACTGCCTGTAAAGTTAGTATTTTAAATAGAAAGTTTTGGTTCTGATGTCTGAAGAGTAATGAAATAGTGAATCATATTGTTTTCTGACTTGCATCTTCTTCTTTGTAGTTATTTCTGGTCAACCAAGAAAAATTCCATGCTGAGGCTGATAAGAATTATTGGAAGTCAATTGCAGAGCTCATTCCTAATGAAGTGCCAGCTATAGAGAAGAGGAAAGGGAAGAAAGATCAGGATAAGAAGCCTGCTATTGTTGTGATCCAAGGCCCAAAGCCTGGGAAACCGACTGAACTCTCAAGGATGCGGCAAATACTATTGAAATTGAAGCATGATACACCTCCTCACCTGAAGCATTCCCCAGCAGCAGCATCATCCACTGCTAATGCTGCTAAAACCTGTGATGCCACAGGAGTAACTACTTCCACCAAGGCTAATACTGTGGTGACTGCTCCTGAGCCTGTAGCTGTTGCTTGATAATTTTGTTTTTGCTTTCATTCTCCATTTATTGAAAGAGGTGCAAGAGCTCATTAGAATTTGGTTGGTTTGGCTAATCTTTTTAGATATGGTTCCCTGTTATCCTAGACTGCTTTTTTTTGTCTTCATTGTGTACACAACTAGGGCATTTGAGCAGGTTTATGATTTGATAAATTGCTTATAAAATTTCACAACAGCTTTTTCTAGCAGTATGCTGTTATTCTGAGGCTGGAGACTGTAAAGCCAGATGCCCCAGGAGCACGAAGTTTGGTGATTTCATGATTCCAACAATCCAGTTCATCTGTTGTCCTACGCGGTGGATGTGTGTTTGAGCTTGAAAAGCTCTTGGGGGCAGTGCAATCCTGTTTTTATCATATGGATGTTGGCAAGCTAATGAATCTTTTAAAGCAATCATGGAAAATCTGATGTGTTGGGCCGCTGGGAGCTGTTTTTGTGGTCCGACTATTTGGTTTTTAGTTGAGTTATGTGGTCTTGCTACCGAACGACCTTATCTGGAAAAAGAAGATAGTACCTTCCGAAGGCCTATTTCTTTGGGGATTAATCTTAACTCATATCTCATGGCTATGGGTACATGAGTAACATTACTGCATGTGGTCCAGCTTCCAAGCGCTGGAGTTGGAAATGACGCTGCTTGCAAAGCTTGACCCCTTTATCTTCTTATCCTAGTCTCTTTTGTACAGCTCAAAAGTGTTCTATTTGCCTGCTTCGGCGGTCTTAATCCCCTACTTCGCACTTATCGTAGGTTTTTTTTCCATGAAAATGTTTAGTTGGAGGGATGGAGTTACAAGTAACTTCATCTATTCTGCAAAGTTTGAATCTTTGCCTCGCCAATGGGCTGGGAGTTGATACTCTCTGGTTACGTCTATGCCTACCTGCAACTGGACCTGGAGTAGATTTTGCCTTGAAACTCATCCGAGGAACCGCAACTCAGACTAGGCTCACACGACCACAAGTTCCAAGTTTGATCCCGGGTACCCTGGAGGCCCAGTGCCTCCCAGGAGCATATGTTATCGGTTTGGATCCCCGAAGGCTTTGATGGTCCACTGAGTTCAAAGCATGCCATCTTCAAATGGTAACATCCTTGGACAGAAGGCTCAAATCAGATGCCGTTGAGCCATCCAAACCTCAGGACAAGATGGTACACTCAACATACTGTTCTCTGGTTAAACACGCTATTTGTCATCAACCAAAGGAACAAAACATACATGCATCTAAATGTGAGAGTGCTTGTACAGGTGTCATCTCAAGAATCGGTCTAATAGTCATCATCGTTCGCAATCTACTACGCCTAGACTGAGGACAACTTTCACAGTGGTCAACTACATTTCTAGGTATTTGTTCCAAAATAATTCAAAATTATAGATGATAAACGCAAAGACCACTTTGTCTTTGTACGGTCACACCCACACCCACACGGATCCAAAGCTATATATATACACAACCTTGAACCCACAAAATAACCTTAAATATTGTTATGTAACCTACACCCACACACATAGTCTTACGAAGTTTTTCTCTCTTTATGGATAAAAAGCAATTATAATTATCATCACCATCATTCATCGCTACATAACCACCACCTCTACAAGAATCCTTACCACTACCACTATAACCACTATCACTATCATCAACATCATTCTATCACCATACTATTTTTTACAGCATTGCTTACCGAGCATCCTAAATGTTTTTTCCGTAGCAAAACAAACGCAAATGAAAGGCATCGAGCATGGATAATGATACAGCATTAAATCCCCCTCGGCGTTGGTCACAAAGTAGGTTGGTAAATGGGAGCCCGCTTACCCAAAAAATCTGCTGTCATTTTTCTTGACAAGAGTGCTGAAATCCAAAACCAGTAAGCATCTGCAATTTTTTATAACCTCGTTCGTTCTATTCATATTGGAATGCCAGATAAGTGAAACAAAAAATCTTGAGATTATGCAAGGCAGAGGTGGGGGGGGGGGGGTTATTCAGAATACCCCACCTGTAGAAAATTTGCAATAAAGACTGTTCTACTTATAACTGATTTTCCTAATTATACAAAGGCAACGGATTACATAAAACTTAATCGCCAACCAATCTAGCAAACTTTACATCAAACATAGAAAGAAGGCTCTGGTCAGTTTTTTCCTTTTTTTTTTTTTTTCCCTGGATATAGGTTCCTCTTTTAAGTGTCAAGCTGGTTGAGGACCCAGAAGAATACACGTAGTGATTAGAATGGGAGTTCATAACTCAAATGTTTAATTCTGAACATCACCTGCCTCGTAGAGGAGAACGCCCACCTCTCCCACTGCCAATATCATCTTCTAATTCAATCCCATCCAAACAAAGACCATTGTTGTTGACACTCACTTCTGAACTAGCATTACTGCTCGTGGCAAGCGGAGAGTCTGAAACACTAACTGTTCTGCTTCTTGTATGCCCTGATCTCACACTGTACATCGAAGATGCTGGGATATTGGTCATCAAAGGCCGTAAATTACCAGGAATGGTGCGCCTTATGTCCTGCGCAGACAAAACAAAATCAGAACAAATAACTGGATAAATAAAGCACTTAGTTGCTCGACTCGATCTCTCTATCACTTTGGATGAATATCGTCTCAAGGAACTGAGAGAGATGTGGAATAAAATAAGAAAAGAAAAGAAACTATGTCAAATTTTGTTTGACTTCATGAAAACTGGAAACAAATCAACATATAGAAGAAATGAAAGATAGCTATCTCGTGAAATATTGATGCAGTAAAAGGATTAGAAATTATCCACTTGGAAACACTTAGGTTCTACCACCAAGGGTTCTTGTCTCCAGTTCAAAATAAAAAATAGACTTAATGGACTATACATACCATATGTCTAATGGCCATATCCAAAGATTTCTTTGAGAGTGTTCTTCCAAAGCCTGAGCTGTCTGGAGATGAAGACTTCCCAGTCAGAAAACGAGGAGAATGTTTGTCATCTTGCTTGGGAGGTGCCAGCTTTCGCATATTTATCACTCTGTCAACCATTTTGGTTCCAATAACGACAGGGCTAACATTGTCATTAATTTTAGAACGCCCACGACTAAATGCAGGAACAGAACTCCCACTGGGGTGCATAATGCCATTGGGGCCACGTCCTCTTGATGGAGAGCATGATTGTCGTCTTGGACGTCCATTAGGAGTAGGCTCAACAGAGGAAGATCGAGCACTGGGTGCTCCAGGCCTACCCCTAGTAGCTGAAAGTGGCCGTTCAGGTACTGTAGTTCTTAAATTTGGAGGAGCATCAAGTGAAAAACCAGGCATCTCTGAGGGCTTCCATGGCCTAGATTTCACTGTTGGCGAAGAGCCACGTGATGGGACAGGATTTCTAGCAACTGTGGGAGCTGACTTGGTAACTGTAGGAGCTGACTTGGTAACTAAAGATGATGACTTAACAGGAGGAGCAGATAGGCTTGGTGAACTAGATGGAGTGGATGGCCGTCGAGTTGGGGTTGCAGCCCTTGATGTCGACTTAGATGGGGGTATAGAGGGCCTTGCAGTCGGCGTTGAAGATCGTGTTGACCTTGATGGTGTTGAGGATCTTGCAGGAACTGTGGACTTCATTGTAGAAGTAGTCGATTTAGCTGCAGAGACAGTTGGCTTAGCTGCGGAAACTGTGGGCTTAGACGAGGACAGAGTGGCCCGAGAGGTAGGTGTTGATGATCTTGAAGGTTTAGAACCTGTAGTCAGCGTGGGGCGTCCAGTTGGTGTTGAAGGCCTAGATCCTGGACCACCAGATGATGAGGGCCTGCGCATTGCTGCACCTGAAGAGTTCAACCCAGGGGAGGAAGCGGGTTGTTTGGATACCAAGTTGCCCCTTCGAACAGGATCTGGCTGAGGGCTAGCTAGCTATGACCACAATGAACAGAATTCACTTAGCATATTAGTTGTGAACTCAAGCATCATAAGACCAAAAAGCTTCTAAAAAGAAGATAAAAATGAAGACCACTTTCATGAATTTTAAGTAACTTTTACACATGAGAGGAAACACCAAGCACAGCTATGGTTTCAAAACTCTTTAACAATTATCTTTAGTGGTTAACGTTCAAAACTCTTTGTTTTCTTCCAAAATTGGAGGTTTAAGCTAACACGGTCTAGTGAAATCCAGAAACCAAGAATTCAAGGCAAGTTTGTTGTTTGTCAAGGAAACTGGTCAAATAAATGAATACCAGAAGCTTCAATTGTTTCATAATAAACTTGCATAGTTTGACTTGTTGTTAATAAAAATGGATATGGAGCAATAAATTCTATGCAATTCAGATGCTTCTAAACACAATCTTTTCTTTCAACTAAAACCATGACAACAATGCACTGTGCCTGTTATTCCTTTAACAAAGTGGATTGCATGAATCAACTTTAGTAACATGCAACTATATGAACAATAGTGCTCTTACTCTAGATTTCAGAGCAGTCGGGCAGGCCTTTGGAGTACCAATCTGACTCATAATGGTCTTTTGTGATTCCACCTCCAAAGAAGGAAAAAGAGGGGTACCAGGAGGAGTTAGGAGCCTGAAAACAGATGGTAAATCTAATTAACATCAGTTTACTGGCACTGTTTTTAGCTCATTACATCTGTGTGAAACAAGGAATTGAATTTTTAATATAATATAATATACACATACAAGCTCCACCTATGAAATTTATGTCGTGTTGTTAGGCAACAGAATATGTCTATCTACTGATTATACAATTGTGGCAGTTTATCAAGAAGTCCACAAGCTGCTGAAATAAGATCAAACTCAGAAAATAAATTGGAGAAAATTGATAGTTTGCCTATTCCAGAGAAGTATGATCAATCTCTGAAAATATGATTGGAGATCTTGAATTTTACTTTCTATAAATAATGAGAAACTGTCAGCTTTCTCCACCTTACAGAAGCCTATCATCCAGAACAAGAAAATGGTCTAGGCCCAACCTCCTCTAGGATTCATTATGATGTCCATACAGCTTATTCTTAGAAAAGATAGCAACTTAGATTACCACAGCTCCAGCAGTAGGATTTTTGCATCGGTTTTGGATTCTATAGTAGAAATCAAATTGTCACATTCCTTCCACCAAAAACTTCGGATCTCTCTTTATTTCCAATTAAGACAGGAATAAGAGGGATAAAATGCATCGTACAAACTTTCTACACCAACATGCAGCAGCATTCAGCAGTCATAATTAAGACACTTTATTGAAGGAGATACAAGAATCTTATCAAGTTGCTATCAGCAAGTTATTATGAGTTTAACCAGAGTATTATTTCAACAAAATATAATGTGCTTCTATCAATGCTTGAGGATGACAGGAACTTCTCCAACGATATGAAGTATTGCAAAGTTATCATCAGTCACATCTACAAAGTGCATCCACTTCAAGGAAAAAGCACAAATTATCAATAACTATACGCGTTTTCTTCCTTTCCCGTCTCTTTTTTCCTCTATAGATAGTCCCTTTCTTTCAAATCTTTTCTTTATAATAGACCCGAGCTAAACAAAGACCAAGTAAAACTAGAGCAAGAAAACAAAATGGAAAAGGTAATACTAAGCAACCAAAAAAAAAAAAAAACGGAGGTCCTTGAAGATTTCTAGCCCTAACAGTTTTATTCAATTCTATTTTCTTAATAAACTGATAATGAATCTTGAAGCTCGCCGAAACAAGACTTGGAAATCATATGAATCCACGAATTAAACCTTTTAAGAATACATCAAGACCAAGAAAAGGGAAAAAAAGAATGAGCTTCTAGTTACCTACCAGTCATAGTCATGTTTATCATTCTCGGAATTGAGAAAATCATCAGCTCCTGTTTTCCTCGCTGGCGTTGAAGAAGAAATATTAAATATCGGAGAAGTTCCATGTCTTGATCCTGCAATTTTTTTTTTTTTTTGGGGGG
>Ga0307511_10006856_pt1 | contig 11485 bp, 6 predicted proteins | sample 13_EM_MG_FD_200266 | JGI IMG/M metagenome (GOLD analysis project Ga0307511, IMG submission 200266) | Populus trichocarpa ectomycorrhiza microbial communities from riparian zone in the Pacific Northwest, United States - 13_EM | ecosystem: Host-associated > Plants > Roots > Unclassified | place...
AGTTTTAATAATCGGAGTTGTAGAGCCCATTTATTTTTGTATTTTAAAAATACTTTTTAAAAAAATTTAAAATTCTTTTTATTTTTTTTATTTCAAATTAATCTTTTATATATTTTTAAATTATTGTAATATGTCAATATCAAAAATAATTTATTAAAACAATATCATTTTAATAAATTTTTAAACTAAAAACATTTTAAAAAATAATCCACCCTCATTAAAGAATTGATTTTGGAATGGTGCGGTGATTTGTTAGCCAGGAAAGTGTCCAATAAATAAATGTGTGTGACACATGTTTCAAGGTGGATTCAACACTATCTTAGCCCTTTTTTGCGAGATTAAATTTCATAGCCATGAATGGCTAGATTGTTGTTATTTGGGCTACTTGATGGGCTTATATTGGGCCTGGATGGGCTGCGTATTTGAAGCTTCGAGTATAGTCCCAAGATTACATTAGCTGTATCTGCAGCCCAACTTTCTCTTGCAAAACGTTGGACAAATATAGGTCTAATCTAAATATGTAAACAATCTTGAAGGAGTTTTGATGCTCTGTTTGATTAATCAGTGAATGATAAATAAATAAAAAATAAAAGATATTTTTTAAAGGTGTATAATATTTTTTAAAAGATATTATTCCACAACAATAGTGAAATGCCATATAAAAATTATCTGTTTGTTTAATATGTGTTTATTATTGCGGTGCATAATATTTTTTAATAGTGTTTTTTATTTAAGAATATATTAAAATATAATAGTAAAATAATAATTTGATATTTTTTCCAAATAAAACATACTTTTAAAATGGAAAAAATAAATAAAATTCACAGGTACTTTAGAAGGTATAATCAAGTATGTGGCATAGCGATTCATGATGTACCATTGGCAGGCCAATTTGTGAATAAGTTACATTGGCTGTCACAATCTACAACTTTGCTGTCAATTTCACTCTCAACAACCAAGAGAGGCACTCGCCAACAACAATTACATCTTTATATATTTAAATTTGCCCTTATATTAAGAAATAATAGTGGATTATCTTTCCTTTTCGTAATGGATCGGCCCATCTTGGATAATTTACTTACTTTAGAAATATAATCCCGTACTCACGATAGTTTGAGAGGGTATTTTTTTTTTAATCTCTAATGAAATTCTTAGTTACAGTAATTTCCTCTTAAAATCCTATCTAAGTTGGAGATATTATGATTTGATACTTCTACATGTGAATGTTATTAACATCTGATATGTTTAAATAGTCGGAAAATGAATTGCTTCAAATTACAAATTTAGTCATTAGTCTTCTTAATTTTGACAAGGAGTAACTAAACTTTTCTATTTATTTAATAATTTTTATTTGATTGGATTAATTGATAATAGATGTGACTTCTTTTATGATTCTAATTTATATTATTGTGTGATGATGTTGTGAAATACCGTATGCTTGTGAGTGAAGTTCACTAGACTCATGTCTAACTAGGCTCAGCGCGTAACGAAGTCTAGGGGTGATGATTTTGATAGTTCTTTAGATCCATGCTTAATAGGGCTCGACGAGCAGCCAAGCCCAAGGGTGTTGGGTCTGGCAGCTCGTCAGATCCATATCCACTTGCGTTTGGCATGATGCTAAGCATACTGGCGATGAGTCTAATAGCTTGCCAGACCCATGTCCGCTTGGGCTTAACAAGTAGTTGAACCTAAAGAAATTGAGTCTGACAGCTTGTCAAACCTATATTTACATGTTCGTTTGGACTCAACACATAGTTGAACCTAAGGACGTTAAGTCTAACAACTCGCTAAATCCACATTTACTCAAGCTCAACACGCAGTTGAATCATAAGGACGTTGAGTCTTGTAGCTTGCCAAACCTATATTCATTTGGGGCTGACACATAACTGAATCCAAGAACATTGGGTATGACAGCTCATTAGACCTATGTCCACCTGGGCTCGGCTCATAGCCACGCCTAAGAGCGAGCTAAACCTATGTCATCTGGACCTGACATTCTACCAAACCTAGATATATTAGGTATGGATGCAAGCTCATCCACCTATCATTAAATTATTACCTTGCATTTAAACCTTCTAAAAAAAAAACTCATACTCAAAATTAATTTTTTAAAATATATTCATCCATCATTGTGGTTTTATTGTGTTTGAAGAGTTTATTAGTTGATTTATATACTATAACATAGTTAAAATGACAGGTTTGATTTTACAAGGATTAAAGTGTTTTTACTTAATTTTTTTCCTCAAATTATCATAGATTTATTTTCAAATATACATTTTTTCAAATAGTATCATAGATCTATTATTAAAAAAACTTATTTAAATTTTTTCTCTAATTTTATCCTTAAAAACATTTTAGACTACATTTTAGATTTCTCTTTCTTTCTACTTAGACTCATAAAGTTTCTTTCAATTTTATAATACAAAATAGATGACATGTTTTTTTTATTAATTTAAAATATTTAGATTTTGTTTACATGAAAAATAATATTTTTTAAATTATAAATTATGGTTCAAAATTAAAATTATTGTTTTGACTAATTTTTATTTAAATTGTAATTTAAAATGCAATATATCTAGTAAACAAACTTGTTTTCAATAATTTTAGTGATTGATTTTCCCCTAAGGTGGTTGAGTAAGAACCAATAGGTACAAATCTTTGATTCTAACAAGGCACCCCTAATCTAATCTTTAACTTGTAAAACGCAAGAGCCTGTCCTCCTGGCTACAACTCACTCTTGTCTGAGTTCACTTTCAGACAAGGAAAAATCACACCCACAGTTGACAACAGAGTCTCTTGCTTTCGTTCTAACCAAAGCTTTACACTTTCAACACAAACACTCCATCCTCTCTTCCTCTCCATTAAAGTTCATAACTTTATGCTGAATTCCCATTAGATCTCACCAAGTTTCACTGCTTTCATTCTCTCTATTTCATTTCAAGTAAGTAAAACCTTATTTAGAGCTTTCCTTTTGGCTTTCTTTTCCTATTTTTTCATTTACTTGATTCAGTACTTAGTTCAAAAAGGATTGGATTTTTAACCAAACCCATTATTGGATCTGGTTTAAGAAAACTTGGGTTGGTTTTATTTTCCTGTTTGAGTTCAAGATCTGAGTAAATTTTGGATTTGAGTTTTGAAGGTTAGAGAAAACCCATGAAAGAAACTAATCCTGGAGCTGATCCTATAGGGCAGAACCTGATAAAGCTGATAAGTAATGTGTGTTTCTCAGTGTTTGTGTTCTCAGTTTTGATATTTACTGTTATTGCAATCACTTACCAACCACCAGATCCATGGCTGGAATCCGCTCCGGCTTTAACAAAACTCTTTACGCAAACTGAGAATGCTACTTTTAAAATTGATGATACTGTTGCCAAAACTGGCGAGGATTTGCAAACTGAGATTGCCCGTGCAGTTTCTCCTACCGCGGATATTAAACCAATTACCGAGGAGGTGATTGAGAAAGAGGAGGTGGAAGTGAGCAATATGACCCTCAAATCATCTGGTTGTGAGGATTTGGAGGTAGTGAATTGTTCAGACCCGAGGGTTTTGATTACAGTTGAGAAGTTCAATTTGAGGCTGTTTAAGTCAATTGTGTTTTTGGATTATCAAACTCCTGTTAATGGATCGAAGCAGGACGAGTGTGATGTGTCATGGAGGTTTAGGAATAAGAAGGAGAAGTCGTGGAGGAAATATAGGGATTTTAGGAGGTTTAAGTTTGCAATTGGAGAGAATTGTTCTTACAAAATTGTGCATGCCGGTGGTTGGCATTCTGGTATTAATGCCAGGAGGATGAGGACAAGAGTTAATTCCACTAGGAGTGGTGGAAATAATCCGAGAGCTGCACCATTGGTTCGGGATGATGAGATTAATGACACAATCCCAAGCTTGGGATCAGAAACGAACTTTAGAAAAGGGAAGTACTTGTATTATTCAAGAGGAGGGGATTATTGCAAGGGAATGAATCATTACATGTGGAGTTTCTTGTGTGGGTTGGGGGAGGCTATGTATTTGAACAGGACATTTGTCATGGACTTGAGTATATGCTTGGCAGGTAATTATAATCCGGATGGGAAGGATCAGGAGGGGAAGGATTTTAGGTTTTATTTTGATTTTGAGCATCTTAAGGAGGAGGCGTCAATTGTTGAAGAGGGTGAATTTTTGAGAGGTTGGAAGAAATGGGATCGCTCCCATAAGAAGAAAGTTCCAGTTAAGAAGGTCGTGACCCATAAGATGACACCCATGCAACTAAGGAAAGACAAGAGCACAGTCATATGGAGGCAGTTTGATGGTCAGGAGCCAGAAAACTATTGGTATAGGGTGTGTGAAGGGCAAGCTGCAAAGTACATTCAGAGGCCATGGTATGCGCTTTGGAAATCAAAGAGATTGATGAATATAGTTACAGACATCAGTGGGAGAATGGACTGGGATTTTGATGCGGTTCATGTGATTCGTGGGGAGAAAGCGCAGAATAAAGTGCTCTGGCCACATTTGGATGCTGATACATCACCTGATGCACTCGTTGCAAAGCTTCAAGGGATGATTCAGCCTTGGAGGAATCTGTATATAGCAACCAATGAACCATTCTACAATTACTTCGATAAACTGAGGTCTCACTTCAAGGTCCATTTACTTGATGATTACAAGGAATTATGGGGAAATACAAGTGATTGGTACAATGAGACAATGCTTTTGAACAGTGGTCGTCCTGTTGAGTTTGATGGATACATGAGAGTTGCTGTGGATACTGAGGTTCTTTACAGAGGAAAGACTCGTGTGGAGACATTTTATAATTTAACCAGTGACTGCAAGGATGGAATCAATACATGCTGATGAGGTTGGATGCTACTTTTTTCTTTTCCGAAAAATTGATTCGTGTCACTTGTATTCTTGATTCACTTACAGAATGATACAAATTCAGCTCCTTTTATTTTTATTTTTCCATTTGGTTCTTTTATTCTATTGGCCATTGGCATTTCCTGTTTGATCATGACAACCCTATATCTGTAAAATATAAGTTCAATTTTTGTGGCGTTCATTTGCTCTGTGCTCGTTTCTCAAAGTGAATGAATGTCCTCTTCATCTCATCATACTTATGAAGTGTTGCTGTATGTGCATCCGTGTTGAATTTGTTATCCCTTAATTAGCTTCTGAAGAAATGAACAAATGTTGATTTTTTTTTTTTTGGATAAATTTGATGATGATTTTGAAGTAAAATGTACTGGATCTCTTATAAATGGTTGATGAAAGGTCGAGGGAGAGCTCCTTTAGGTTTTCCTTAATTCCTCTGAAATCGGGTTGCATGTTGTACCTCCCACTGCTCAAAGAAGATCTGAAACAGGAGAGACCAGCTTTTAAGCTAATCTGAAACAGAATTGGAGCGAAAATCTTATCATTTTTTCTTATTGTGAGCTTTACGAGGCTTTCCTGCTCCTGCTCCTGCACCTGCTCCTGCATGCAGTGTTGACTATGTACCATTTCAGCAGTAGAAGGTAGCACCTGCTCCTGCATGCAGTGTTGACTATGTACCATTTCAGCAGTAGAAGGTAGCACCTGCTCCTGCATGCAGTGTTGACTATGTACCATTCCAGCAGTAGAAGGTAGCTCCTGCTCATGAAAATTACAGGAAATTTTGAGATGATTTGCATAAGAGATTATTGAGATGCTTATGGCCATAAGCCGACTTTCATTTGTGTGGTTTTATCAGTGGTAGAATTAAGAGTGGTTTTTTACATCAGTATGCTTTAGTCAGTTGATATTTTGTTGCTTTTGCCATGCAATCAACTCTGTTTTGAGAATTCAGGCATGGTTCTGAGTGCCAGAATCATCACCAAGGGTCCTTCAATTTTATATTTTTACGACTGATTTCCAAGTCATTTTGATGGGTGCTTTCAATAGGGGCTTTTCTTTGCCGATGCCTGTTTGCTAAGCATATCCTATGCTTTGCACAAAAGCATATCCTATGCTTTGCACAAAAGCATATGCAACCCTTGATTCATCTGTGGAGTTTAGAAGAAAAACTAACGAAAGCTAGATTGCACTTCGCATCCAAGTTATATGCTCTTTCTGAAGTGAGAAATATAGCCCCCAACCACATCAGGGTGTTCGCTTACACAAATACTAGTGCATCCTATTCAACACAATTTTTATGCATCATGTCCTCTACTTTTGGGAGGCTTGCACACGCAATGAAAATAATCATTTGTAAAGATAGCATCACAGGAAAAAAAAAGAAAAAAGAAATATTTTTCCTCTTTGAAGATCATCAGGAGCAGCAAACAACTAAAAATTTGCATTGCACTCTTCTACATTGCAGCTTTGATTTGATGTCACTTGTTCATGGACAGGTATATAATCCTACATAGAACACATGAAACAAGAGTTAAGGCATCAGAACTGACATATACTTTTGAGATGATGAGTGCATGTCAGTACCTCCATTCTCTGGATTAGCTCTCTAGCAGTCCTTGCAGACACGACAATGTTCCTTGCAGAAGCATTAACAAATCCTTCTTCTACACTTTTGTCAAATAATCCAAGCAAGCTATCATAGTACCCATCAACATTTAACAGTCCCACCTGCATGTTTTTTTCCCCAACCAATTTGAGAACGAGGAAGAGAGAGGTTAAGAATGCATCTGAAAGAAATGGCAGACATTCAGCAAAATATGGGAAATCCCCTGCTGCTATCCTACTTTAATCTCATGAATATCCATTGTCTTCCCTTTTCCCTATTTCGTTTCTTGGCAGATAAATGTACAAATACATTTGAGTTCCATACATTGCATCTCATATGGATTGCTGTGACAATAAACAAACACACTGAAAAAGTGAAAACAACACTTTAAAAACCAAAGCTTAAGTTTTAATTATGGGCCTAAAAATGGGTGTCAAGTCTAATTCATGGCCATCCAGCTAACGCCCTCCAGCTGTCAAGGTTACTGCCAATATACATCTATAGCCAGATCGGACTGCTAACCCGCAAACTGCTTTCCAATGTCTTGCCGATTTGATGGTTTTTTAATAGCTTTTGATATTAACAATGTTTTTTATATATATATATAAAATAACTCTATTTTAAATTGACAATATAATTTTTTTTTTTAAATGGCATAATTTGATATCGTGTCACATTTTAAAATGCTCATAATGGAAAACACAATATTTTAAAAAAAAAATTGTTAAAAAAAAAGAAAAAGAAAAGACCTAAGATATATCAATTCCAATTACGGTATCATTGACATCACAAAGAACGTGTATTAAATTGCGCTTTTTCACTAGAATTGTTTTTACCCATGATATTGGCCAATATTCTTTTCAAATAGTGTTAATAAACTAAAATACTCATTAACAATGCTTGATTAGAAGATTCGAAGAGTGATTAAAAATACATTTTTTTCAAATAATAATAATAATAATTATTATTATCATTATCATTATCATCATAACAAAATGCATATTTATAAAAGCTGCTCAGCTCTCCAGCTACCAAGCTTGAATCTTACTTGAATTGAATCCTCTCAGTACTGTACCAATGTTAACATCCCACCCTCTTGCAAGACACGATTGCATTTTCAGTGGCTCCTTTGCATGCTTGTTTTTCTTTTGGAAAGAAGTTATGTCCAATATAGGCAATAGCTCCTCCTCCTCCTCCTTAGAGGGAGGGAGGGATCGTGGAGAATCATAAATCAATTTCGTGACTCTCTTATTTAATATGAATATATATTAATTCAATTCAATTACACATAATATTATTGTCTTGAAACAATATATATATATATATATATGTGTGTGTGTGTGTGTGTGTGTGTGTGTGGTAGAAATAAAATGAGCATGTTTCTTTTTACCTTTAATTTTAAAATAATATAAATTTAATTTAAAATTGTTTCAGATCGAAACATATTTATTCTATCAAATATATTTTTATTATTTTTATATATGTTTTTTCTTTATCCAAAAACACTAACCAAACATAATATAGCTGATCAAATCCTAATTATATATCTTGGTATTATAAAGCATGAATATTAATTTTGATGATTCCGTTTATCATGTAATTAATGCTATTTATTAGCTTAATCATATTTTACAATTCAGCCCTTCACTCCAATCATAATGTCAAAATATAATGATGACTCAAAGTGCAATATCATCATTCATTCTTTTTATAAAAATGTTATCATTGGCCACACTAAGGTTTTATAATATCATCCAAGATTGTTTACAAAATTTTCTTTTTCCTTCGAAGATTAGGGTGCCGAATTGTTAGCTTAATTATTTCCGAGTTTAGATATGTTTTGAGAAAAACACAAAATATTTACAAGTTTTACGTGAATTTTCTATATGTAGCAAGAAGGGAAATCATATGGAGATCAAAAGAAACGCAAATTAATAACTCACTGGCTTGTTATGGATTCCAAGCTGAGACCAAGTTATCATCTCAAGCAACTCCTCGAAGGTTCCATACCCTCCTTCATTAACACAGAGAATAAAAGGGAGCAATCATCAATAGCCAACAATATATCTTGTTGAGGCATATATGTTCTTGTCTTTTCAACATTAAAAGTAATGCTTGAAGGCTTGTGAAAATGTGATCGTGTAAATACCAGGAAGAGCAATGAAAGCATCAGCTCTCCGAGCCATCTCTGCCTTCCTTTCATGCATATCGGATACAATTAATACTTCTCCAACAGTTTCACCTGAAATCTGAGAAGAAATCATTCATGCATGTGCATGAGAGGAGAGGGTGATGTGAGAGGAGATGAAGCCTCACATACCTCAATTGGTACAAGAGCTGTTGGTATAATTCTATCCAAAAAGAAACAAAAAACTGAAGTGAATTAAGAGTATAATGACTACATGATGATATTCATGTATGTAGACACACAAAGATTAGCATAATAGAACAAAAAGAAAAAGATTTCTTACCCTAAAACATGACTCCCGCCATCATAAACTGTTTGAGAAACAAGCCCCATCAATCCAACACTCCCTCCTCCATACACTAAATCCATCTTCCTCTCAACCTGAGAATTCCCTTCCTCATAAAAAAAACCCTCCAAATTCTGATCAAGAGTTGAAAGAAAGAGAGTGAGGATTAGTATACTAACCAGTTGTCTTCCAAGATCAAGGGCTGCATCACTGAATATCTTTTTATTCCCTGACTTACTTCCACAAAAGACACAAACCCTTGTGAACTTTCCCATGATTAGCTTCTCTATTCACTTCCAAAGAATACTAGAATTGATCACACTATACAGAACTCCTCTAACTAACAAGTCTACACATTTTTGTGTATTATATATGTAGTCTAAAGAAGTGCTTAAAAAACCAAGAGTAAATTATTGTTTAGACCTTAGGTTTTCATCACAGTTGTAACTTAGTCCTTCATATTTGAAAACCTAAACGTAAGTAGTCTTTCAACTCTCATTGACCATTTTTTATTATTTAAAACACCTATTTGGGATTTTTCTTAATCCTATGTCCGATGGACCGTTTAACAATTTAAGCTCTTGGAGAAGAATCAATATTATGGTAGGGTTTTAGAGAATGGTCAACAAGAGTCAAGGGACTAATTTATAGATTTTTAAACATAAAAGACCGAGTTGTAGCTACATTCAAAACCCAGGAACTAAGAGTAATTCACTAATCAATGAGCTATTTTTTGTACAGGATTAGGCCAATCACACGTGAGCCATGATTGATGCTTCATGCCCCACACGATGAATAATAATGCAAGTGTGTTTGAGTCAAAGCTGATTCCAGCTTTCTTTCTAATCTTTTGTTTTGTATATCCGGTGGGTGCACCAATAATATATACTGTTCATTTTTTAAAATTATAGAGATGTTCATCCTACTTTAGATTGAAAAATCCCATTTGTGTTTATGTTTGGTGGATAGTTTGTATCACAGAAACAAAGTCATATCGTATTTCTCTGTTTCGAGATAGAAAATATAAAAGTAGTAAAAAGAAGTTTGGTTTTTAAAGATAAAAATAATCTTTAAAACTATTTCAAAGATAATTTTATTTTATATATTTATTTTTATCCTTTCAATTAAATCATGTTTCTATCATTTATATATATTTATCCTTTTATTTTAAGATATTAATCAAACATGATTGTACGTACAGCCCTACATTGTGCTGGTTGAACATTGAAAATTTAACATCAACTTTTACTAGGGTATGCATAATTTCTTGTCTTTACCATCCATGCATGTTTTTTCCAAGATTTCTTCTTGAGGAGGGATGAACTTGGAATCATTGAGAAATTCATGGAAAGTATGGTTAAAGTAACTAACCTTTTATCCCTAATTTCTTGTCTTTTCAAACTTTATCAAGAATGTAATCAAAATTAAGCAAGCTATACTTCATCAATTATGGATGTTTTGATGTTGACACGGGTACTTCACAATATCTTCACTGATCCGTGACAATGAAAGCTTTGCTATAAAGATTTACTAAGGAGTAGAAATTTCAGTGTTGAAGAACAGCTAGCAAATGGAAGGAGGCTGCGCGGCATTTGACTTTGAGGAGGTTATTTCATGTAATAATAATTTATTGATTTAATTAATTCAAGCTTTCTATTTCCTTTCTTATAAGAATTTTTTTTTAAAAAAATGTTGTCTTATCATACAAGAAATTAAATAAAATAAGGTTATGTCAAAAGAAGCAACAAAAATGGTTGTCAACATCCATATCTTTCTTTTATGAAGAAGACTTGGTTTCAATCTTCTTCTTCTTCTTTTCTATTCTATTTCCTTTGAATTCTTCAATGGCATCGATCGGCCTGCTTAGCCCTTATTTAATGATCATCTATATCATGTTGAACCTTCCTTTGATCTCGAGAACACAAATATTGTACGTAATCACAATTCATTATTTAATAGAAACAATTAAATTACATAATCACAATCATTACTTAATTACTAATATAAAGAATCCCTTCTTAATCTTCTTTTAATATGCAATTGAAGTGGAATCTTTTTTAAAAAAAATCTACCAATAAGGATGTTTTTAAATCGATTTCCATGATTACAGAATAATTAAGTGCTTCTCGATCGGATCTTTAATTGGCTGCCTATCACTGATTTGTTCCTCCACAAACACGCACAAGAGATGATATAAGAAAATAAATGATTGAAGAAGAGAGTGAGATCCTCTTATGCCAGCAAAATCTCTTGAATATAACATATGCTATTTGTTGGTGTACTTGGAAATGGGTTCCACACCTATAGTGAAGCAACGTCGATGAGCAAAAAGATCAGCCTGGTATTAAGAAGGGTCCAAGCGTGCATTAAAGATGATGCTGCTTTAGTGGCCACAGTAAACCCACCACTGATTTACTGGAAAGATATTGCATGCTCTATATCATGAATATTGCTTGATAATCATGGCAATGGCCACGCTATTGGTGAACTACAAGCTAGCCCTAATATTTTAAGAGTCTATTTCATTAATTTCTTCTTCTACCTAGGTTTGGTGTTG
>Ga0307511_10006857_pt1 | contig 11484 bp, 8 predicted proteins | sample 13_EM_MG_FD_200266 | JGI IMG/M metagenome (GOLD analysis project Ga0307511, IMG submission 200266) | Populus trichocarpa ectomycorrhiza microbial communities from riparian zone in the Pacific Northwest, United States - 13_EM | ecosystem: Host-associated > Plants > Roots > Unclassified | place...
TTCTTTTCGACTTTGAATATTTGCTTCAAGGCTAAGTGTTGCAACCCACAAATTATCCAAGTGCTTGGCCTCTAACAATTATCCACATGAACCATTAGTGAGAAATATCCTAAATCCTTTTAGGAGAGAGAGATTATTATACTTTAAAGTGTTAGCTCTTTTCTTATATATTTTAAGTGTTTAAGTATTGTGCTCTGCTCATATTTTACATCATCATTCACATGAAATAGGAGGCATATCATTCTATTTATAGGGAACCTAAAAACCCTATAATTGGTAAAATATCAATTTGCCCCTTAAATAATATCTCATATATTATTTTAGGCTAATTTTAGAAATTTATTCAATCAAGTCCTTACTTGATTGTTTCTGAATCTAGAATTGCAATCACTTGTATTAATTACATTATAGTCCTTAATTTCTAAAATTTATTTATAATCAAGTCACACATGATTAATTATCTCATTTTAATTTATAATCAATGGTTTTTATGTGTGACACATTAGATTCTCCAATAAGTTGATCCAAATATAAATCACAATTCTAAATAAAATAAGATTAAATAAATTAATTTATTATCAATTCAACAATTGTTTAATTTATATTTAAAGATTAAGTACAATGTCTAGTAACTTGTCATGACCCCCTAAATATTAGAAAAGTCATAAATGGTTTGACTTAACCTTTCAACGACCAGTTTCTCATTGTAATTATTATCCCTTCATCAACAATGTTCTGATTTAGACATTATAGCATGAAGTGTCTACATTGCAAATGATGTTTGTTCTCAATACCATAGTCATTGATTCTTTGAATAAAATTTAAAACTATTTTCAAATTTCATTCAACCTCACATAAGAATTTACAATCAATATTATTTGAGAATAGATGAAATATTTTTTCTAATTCATCAAGGGTGATAAATCATCTCTTGATTACTTAAATATCTTCATATAATTCATATTATATCTAATATCTACTCATTTGTTACCCTTAATTAGCACAACATGTAGCATGATCAAAATATAACACTCCTTAAATATGATAACTTAGTGATTTCAAGTTTAAGGATCACCTACAAAACCATCACGTGAGTCTTTCCATAAACACAGGTGATATCTCCATATGAAATTCTCATATAGGTTAGTTCAGTGTACATGTGATCTGACAAGCACCTACATATTAGTTCTAGGTATCCCTCATATCTTAGTTTATGAGAACAATTGTTTCCTTCCATAAAGGAAAGAATATAATATGTATCGGTTTCAATAGCTCTAATTAATATTTAGTATTAATAGAACATTGACCAAGAACATTTAGGAACAATGTTTTAATACAATAAGAATCTCATAATTATAACAACTTCATAATTTCCTTTGCAAAGCATTTTTACCCTAAGGACTTTATGTTTACTTTAGGTTCGTTGATCAAATATTAGATTCATTCATCAAATATTTGATGAATATTATATGTTTCAAAATTCAATTATTTTGGAAAATTAAGGGTTTTCTTTGTCTAAAAAAAAATGGTGTTGTTGTTCGGGTGACCTACCCGTGATGTGAAAAATATCTAGAATTTTTCATAAATAGTTTGTGATCAGGTGACCTACTCGTGGTTTATAATCAGATAACCTACCTATAATGTGAAAAATATCTAAGATTTTTCACAAATAGATTGTGATCGGATAACATGCCTAATATGTGAAAAATATCTAGAATTTATCACAAATAGCCTGTGATCGGGTGACTTGCTTATTGTTTATGATCGGGTAACATGCCATTTATGTGAAACATATCTAGGATTTTCACGAATAATCTGTGTTCAGGTGACTTGCTCATGCTGTGAAAAATACCTAGGATTTTTCATGAATGATTTATGTTCGGGTGACCTTCTTGTGGTGTGGAAAATAAGATTTTTTCAACTTGATTATTTTATAGAGTGACGAGCTTGAAGAAAATTTTTTTAAAAGAAAGATCAACTCAAATAAGATTTTGCAATTTTGGCTTTTTTATAGAGCAATCATCTCAAAGATCTAGACATTTCTGAGAGTGATGAGCTTGAAGAAAATTTCTTGGAAAGAGTGATAAACTCAAAGAAGATTTTGAATTTTTAACTTCTTATAGAGTGATCATCTTGAAGATCTAGTCATTTTTAAAGAGTGACAGACTTGAAGAAAATTTCTTTGAAAGAGAGATTAGCTCGAAAAAAAAATTGATATTTTAACTTTTTATATAACGATCATCTCGAGATCTAGTCATTTTAGAGATTGACGAGCTTAGAGAAAATTTGTAATTTTGACCTTTTATAGAATGGTCATCTCAAATATTTAGTTATAACGATCATCTCGAGATCTAGTCATTTTAGAGATTGACGAGCTCAAAGAAAATTTGTAATTTTGATCTTTTATAGAATGGTCATCTCAAATATTTAGTCATTTTTAAAGAGTGACAGACTTGAAGAAAATTTCTTTGAAAGAGAGATTAGCTCGAAGAAAAAATTGATATTTTAACTTTTTATATAACGATTATCTCGAGATCTAGTCATTTTAGAGATTGAGGAGCTCAAAGAAAATTTGTAATTTTGACCTTTTATAGAATGGTCATCTCAAATATTTAGTCATTTTAGAGAGTGGTGAGCTGGAAGAAAATTTGTAAATAGAGCGGTCATCTCAAAGATTTAGTCATTTTAAAGAGTGACGAGCTTAAAGAAATTTATAATTTTGTCCTTTTTTATAGAGCGGTCAACTCAAAGATTTAGTCATTTTAGAGTGTTGAGCTGGAAGAAAATTTGTAATTTTGATCTTTTTATAGAGCGGTCATCTCAAAGATTTAGTCATTTTAGAGAGTGATGAGGTCAAAGAAAATTTGACTTTAAATGCTGGGTCTTTAATCATTTCTAGTTGCTTTCGAGGAATATTCCTTAAAAATTCTTGAAAGATCTCTTATGATGTTTATGCGTGCATTTTACTTGTATTGAAATATAGGCCCCCCTTTCTTTGTCATCTCTTTATTGCTTGATGGATGAAGTTTATAATTTATGAAAGGAGTTTTCTTGGTTGCTTGATTCTTCAACCCACTCAGGTTTTGTTTGTGTGATTAATGTGTTTGACTATATATTTCAAATTGCCCCCAGTTGATCTGGTTATATGCATCTCTTCAACATTCATCAAAATACACTCATGCAATAAAATCTTTATAGTCATCTTCCAAAGGGTAAACCACCTCTTAGCCATGAAAATGTTCCTCAAGTGTAGCGCTACTCTTAATTACTGATGGAGTTCATCAAGTAATCCCCTATTATAGATTGTCTTTGAGCAATATTGCCCTCAACTTATTTGGATATTATTCATTACCCCTCATAAGGTCTACAACATTGCCCCCTGGTTACTCAACTTTCTAATGACGACTCATCAAATGTGACAACATCATCTTCGTCAAGGACTTTGCAAACTCGGTCGATGACCCTTTTTGTTTGAAAATAATTTTTTTGCTTTGGAATCAAATCACAAATTTTAAAGATCCTATACATTCAAGTCTCATTGTTGCAAAGAAATCATGGGTATGTAATTTTAAAAGTGTTTCTTCGATCGTGACGTCATTCATCACTAAGATACAATTTTCGTGTGTATTTGGTTGACAATTGACAAGGTAAGAAGGAAATGTCATCTTAAAATTTGCCTATCCATGACTCAAATAAAAATCCTAAAATTTTAACACTTGTGTTTTTTTTATTTCAGGAATTTATTCGATACGAGCTTCTTTTTTTTCAACTCCCTAAGGGTTTATATTTAGAAAAAAGATAATTTGATCTGTCATGCAAGCAAGATCGGAATCGATGAAGGTACGTAGTAAGGTAATGATTAGTACTTAAAAGTGTATTTTTATCAAGGTTTTATATCATCATTTTGCATTTGAAGTATCAATAACTCCTTAACTAGAGCATGTTTTATAATAACATGTCTAATAATATAAGATACCTGTAATTTATGGTAAATGTTCATCTTAAATGCAGGCCTATCACATAAATCAAAGGATTGATTGATGAGTTCAACTACTGAAATTGAGAAGACAAAGAGAGGGTTAAGTTTAGAAAAGAGATATTGGTTCAGTCCAAACTGGAACACTTTCAGTCATTAGGTCATATCTGGAGCTGTAGATCTTGGATTTCAATTTTGTTTATATGGCTAGAAAGCTAAGACATAGGCCTAAAACATTCATGGGAGTCCAAGACTCAATTATGCTATTTGGAAGTCCAAATCTTAGCAACAATGGAGAAGTCAGAATTTGTCCTACAGTCCAAATCTTAGCTCAAGGTTTTGTTGAGAAAAAATTTGTCTCATTTTTTAACATTTATTTTATCAGCATGAATAATAACGAGTAACTTATTCGTGATGTCATCATTCTTATGAAAAGTTTTTTGTATTTTGAAAGCACTATTTATCAATTTAGGTTGTTTGCTTGCTTGATCATAAAGGAATTTTAAAGGCATATAATGTAGATTATGGCTCTTGGCTATAAAATAAAGGATTTGTAGGCTTAAAGAGTGTTTTATAGTTCTAAAAACTTAGGGTCACTACCATTTACTTGACTCATTCTGTCTTTCAGTCTTCTTTCATTTATTTCTTTTATTTTCCTTTTTTTTATTGTTTTTGGCGGGGCATCCTTACTTGATTTGATTTTCTTTCTTTTTTATTCCTAATTCAGGCATGCCCCCAGTATTTGAGTTTTTTGGTCTTTCTTGCTTTTTGATCTTTGAATTTATATTTGCCACTTAGTGTGTGGTATGATTATAGTCAGGATCAACCTTTGATTTTTTAGAATTTCTATTTTCCCTAAGTATAGAGTGTGATCCTAGTCAAGTTTAATTTATGAAAGGCTCAATCAGGCTCAAATAAGAACCACAATGGGGTATATTCTAGAGCATGAAAGGATAAAAAAGATGGTCTTTCATTATTTCAAGCAACTAAAACTGACAAATTTTATTCTTGTCCAGTATAATGGTTTGAGACTTTTTCATGAGACTATGTTCTTATGAATCAATGACTAGTGAATCCAACTATCTGTGATTATGCATAAAGTTAAAATATGGTTGGAGAGACATAAGATGTGAGTTTTTGCATATTTTCTCATTTTTCATTGCTTGGGTTCAAGTTTGTTTGGTCACCTCAGGAATGGGTTGCCAGATTAATCCATTTGTCATCTTTTGAGCAAGATGCTGAAATGCTATTTTTACCAAACATCGAATTATTTTCAAAATAAAAAAGCCAATCCAATTTTTCAGGATTATATTGGAAAAAACAATTTTTACAAAATTTATTTGGTCACGGTGTTTTGAACAGAGCCATGGGATCAATTTAAGAATCAATAAGTTTTAAAATGGTGGGAATTGCCTCTTAGTGTTTTGTCTAGCACACCTTGAAGTTCAACTAATTTTACCATTATATTATCCAATCATGAACAACAAAAAAAATACTAAGTATTACTTTCACAAAACATCTCTTTATTTCAAGACAACAAAAAGATAAATAAAATACATATTTCATTAAAAACATGTGATATGATCCCAACACATATGGGAAACATACTTAAAGCAAGAGTAACAAAGTTCCATAATAATAGGATTAACAATGCAACACCCTTTTTTTAGGTTAGCTTTCCCAGCAACATTTGTGTTTTCCTAGCACTCATCTGTATTTTTATTGTTCGCTTGCTATACTTAAGATGGTCTAGTGACAATGTAGTTGGTATTATTATCCTTCAAAAACTCAACTTGTCCCTTGTTTTCCAACGTTCAAACTTAATACTTGAAATTTTTGTAACTTTCAATCGAGTGGCTGAGGATCTCATCATGATATTCACATTTCTCATCTGGTAAAGATATATCAATCTTTAATAAAGGTGTCAAAGTAGCTGGTGATGTGAAAATAGACGGTGTCCTAGATGGCTGAATGGGATGTTGCGTTACGGAATGGTTTTAACATATATTCCCCATATAGGATCCTCTTTTTTATTCGTCCTCTGACATAACATCTAACATTACCCCTGGATTTCTAATCCTTCCCAAATTCAAGCCTTGCTCAACTTTTTCTATGATAGTCACTTCATCCATAAAATAAGCTAATGAATTACCGATCAATTAATTATAATACATGACTTTTAAAGGATTAATAAAGGTGACAATGAGCTCATTTTCAGGCACAGAAGAGGTAAGTTTGTGTTGCCATTTTACGCAACCTTAGAGCGTATTTTCTAATTGACTCATCATTTCGCATCATTATTCCTTGAAGGTCAAATCTAGTTGGAGCCTTTTTTAAGCCATACATAAATCTCTTTAAAAAGGCATCGACCATATACTCCCACTTCTTCATTTCAAAGCCATTCAAACTTGTATACCAGTTAAGAGTCAATCCAGTCAAGCTCTCATAAAAGTGACAAATCAAAAGCTCTTCATCATAAATTACTTTAGCCATTTTACTATAATACACCATAAGGTGAGTCTCTGGACATTATGCTCCTATATACTTGACAATTTTAAAGGCTTTGAGTTTTCTAGGAATCTCAACATCTGGCTTACAGCATATTTCCCTAGTTGGAAGCGGATCATGAGTTACTATATTGAATACACCATTTTTCTCCTGGAATGGTAGCCATTCATATTAAATCAGTTGGTGAATCTTTCTTATGAAGCCTTGACAACAATCAATAAAATGACCCACTGCTCATACATAGTACTTGCATTTGGCATTCTCGTCGTACCATTTAGGAAAAGGTGGTTGGATAGGTTTAAATAATTGAGGCATTATTTGATGGGCATTTTTTAGCCTTTAATAGATATCATTAATGAGAATTGGGAGGGGAGAAAATCACTCTCGAAATTGTTTTTTATGGTTATGAAATCCAGGTTGAAACAAAGGCAAATGTATTTGGTGTATCTGGTTTGTAGCAATATGCAGTGAAGTATGAGGCAAGACAACATGAATCTTTAGTGAACTTTGGGTGTTAGAAGCAAGATTTCACAAACTTTAATTAATTAGATAAGCATCCAAAACTTCTCTTCTAATGAGTGTGCAGAGGGACAAGGGGCATGCTCATGGTGAACTTCTCACTATTGGCTTCCATGTGTGGGGGTCCTAGCATGATAACCGTTCAGAGTGAATGATTTGTCCTATCAGATTAGTTAACAGAGTCATCTCCATTCTTAGAAGTTATCACATTTCTGCCTAGGTTGAACATCCTCTTTGTCTCCCATTTGCTTCTTAAAAGAGGGCGGCGTTTTTTAGGGGTAGGCCTATATTTCTCCTTCAAATGAAAAACATGCTAGTTTGCCAAATAAATATGATATGCTTACAGAAAGGAAAGGTAAATTAAATACAGGTTTACCCTTTGGGGTTGACAATGGTCTTCATCTGATGTCATTATTACACCAACAATAGAATCCACATTCATCTCAATGGATTTGTAATAGCTCAGACTCTTATAGAATCTATGTGATGACAATTTTTCACCCAAAAATCCTGGAATTCAGGATGTTACATATAGGGCTTCCCTTAATGAATTGATAAATGGCACATACATCGTAAGAATATGTTCAATTCATTAGGTGAGTATGGGTAGGTTTTTTACCTAGTCTCAAAAGGATCTCAGATTTGTCTAGTGATGGTCCTCGTAAGGACAGTATAGGGGCATTGCAAGAAATGGCTAAGACACGTATGTTCATCATTACCAAGCAGGCACTCACATCTGAGTTTGATGTTTCACGGGTCTGAACATGATTAATAGTCATAGGGTAGACTGTTAATCCCCAACTAACCTAGAAGTTTGTATGTGTTCTCAAAAAAATTAAAGCATGTAATACATGAGGCAATAATCCATATCCAATATACAATGTGTGAGCAATATGTACAAAAATTAATGCGTATATAAAGCATGTTGAAAATAAGTGCACAAACCAACAAGAATAAAACACAACAACCAGACAAACAACAAAGCTTAGTCCATAGCAAACTCCCTAGTGGAGTCAACATCCTGTCACACGTGTGCCGCGTCGCAACAATCATTCTCCTAGATCAGGATTCTGAGTGGTGTGGAAAGATGAAATTCTTATCCTTTTTATGGTTAAAAAGGTTTCAAGTCACCACCTAGTATTTTGATCACTAAGAATCCTAACTGATCTTCAGAGTCTAGATAAGGAAAATGGTTGTGTATAGGAATGACAATATCATCCCTGGTACACTCTACCTAAGATAAGTTGCATTGTTTATTTGTCTGACTATTATTAAGGCACTGTTGTGTTTTTATAACCGTTGTTTTATCTATTGGTTGAAGGAGATCCACCCTAGTAGAGTGGACAATAATTTTACAGATCAAGCCTAGCCATTCTAAAGTCAAACATATTTTTGCATTTTTTCTTTTAAAACTAGGAATACATTTTGTGTGTAAGTTCATAATCCTTGGTAGTAAAAATAAACAAAATTAATTTTTTAATGTTTTTAAAATTTAGGCCAAGTCCTCGTGTCTTTAATAAACTTGTTATTAAATTTATAATACATGCAAAACATAAAAACTATTTTTCTTTATTTTTTTTACGCTAAATCAAGCAAGTATTTTTGTATTTTTCTTTTTTATGAAAAATGCAAACATGATTATTATTTTTTGAGAAACTTGGTCATATGTAATGTAAATCATAAATATGTTTTTTTAAGGACTTTTTTTTATTTTTCTATTTTTAAAAATGTAGTTTATTTAATACCAGAAAAACACCATACATGTAAATTCACAATCCCAAATATTAAATACTAGTTATCTTGACTTGTGCTTTGCCGTGGGTCGGATATGTTTTTTTGGCAAAACAAAATATGCAAGGTTTTTAAATGTATTTTTTTTATTCTAGTTATAAATCAAAAGGCTTATGCATGCATTTAATTAAATACATCGAGAATCATTTGTGCAATTAAATGCAAAAAACAAAGTGTGAGTGAGTCTATTCAACTTGCCTTGTTGCAGGTCGAATAATTGTTTTTCCTAATGCAAAATAATTAATGTGTAGGTGTTATTAGTGTGTTTTTTGACATCGAGTAAAGAATATAACCATGAATAAAAAATTTGATGCTTATATATAACAAAAATATAGTAAAAATTATATGCGTTATTGTTACCTATTTTTAATCACACAAAAAATAATGGACATGCATGAAGAAATCCTGGAAGATTGCCAAGGTTGGTGGTGGAGGAGCAAGATGACATGTAGAAAAGTTAAAGGAATAAAATGTATAAGATTGGCAAAATTAGCAACTCAATTCTGGCTAACAAAAGGCCTCATTGGTGGAAATATTTTTATTTGGGGTAAAGAAATGCAAATTTGGAGGGTCAAGGACTCAATGAGAATTTTGGAAGGCTCAATTAATTTTAGTAAGGACTTAATTGCAAGGGAAATTCGTTTTTGGATTCAATTTAGGTGTTAATTGAAAGAAATTAAAATATAGAGATTGAAATTGGACTTTGAAAAATTTAATTGGTCAAATCAAATGCTTAATTATGAAAAAATCAAAATTTAGAGACCAATTAAAGATTTAATTGTAGATTTCCAAGACCAATAACCAACTTGTAAGTGGCGTGCAATTTCGAGGGTAGAAATTGGTGAATTCAGAGGCTAAATTGAAAGGAAGTGAAATTTTGGTAGTCAATTAAGGATGAGATTGAACAAATTGAAAAACAAAGACTCGTTTGTAAAAGGCGTTGAACTTTGGGGCTAATATTTGATCTTGACATGGGTGTAATTGCATGCAATTAAAAGTTGGGAGACAATTTTGAGTGCAATTAAAAGAAATTGGAAGAGGATGGACTAAATTGAACTTTACCAAAACCCAAATGTCTAGGGTTTAACCTAGATGACATGTTGTTCATCATATGTTCATCTTCTTCCATAACGGTCTTAGTTGGTTGAGTAGGCATCTTCAAGTGAATGAATGAGGTATTTTTTACTACCTCAAGGGTTGTAACCACCATTATTTAACTAAGAAAGACCTCCTTTACATCCCTATGCCCATTAAATTGGACGTTTACACCCAAATTCTTCCATAAAAATCTTCAACATCTTGTACATGATCAGCTTTCCTTGTATTTTTAAATTTGAAGCTAATTGAGTTGACACTTTTAGATGAATGAATGTGAAGCTATAGACCTCCAAATTGAGTAGGGTTTGATCCAAACAAAAGGTATGCACCTCCTCTACCAACTTCTGGTGGTTTTCGATGACATTTACATTAGAGTTGCTCCAATGAAGCCTCAGTAGTAATCAACCTAATCAGCCTTAATTGTGACATCCATTTTTCAAAAACCACCTATTTTTTTCATGTGTTCACACTTAGAGCTTCTCAAAAAGTTCTTATCAATGGCTTTATAACCTCTCTTAAAATCAAAAGGCCAAAAATAGTTTTTTGCCCTCTAGGTCTAGCAATTGAAAGACAGAAACAAAGTTAAATGATTTTTTTTAAAAGATTGAAACAACTGAATTAATGGACTTACATATAACTTATGCCTAGAAACCATGTACACGTAGAAAACAAGCACGATAGATTTAATGAACTTTACCCAGCACCTACATTATTTCCTACTGCTCAGTGTTAGAAAAGTGATATTTCATTTCTTATTAATCCCAGAAAGTCTCATACAGTTTAAAACAAAGCATGCTCCACCCTTCCTTTCCAAAATACAATGTAAAAAAATACTTCTCTTTTTTTTAAGAATAAGAATACCATGTTACTGTCTTAAAAAAAGAATACCACCTTTCCTGTTTTCTTTCCATGAAAATGAATTGTCATCTTTTAACCATCTTTTAACCATAAATGAACCTTTGTTTTGCATCTCATATCTTCATTATCTATTAACCAAAACAATGCACCGCCTAGATAAAACCAAAAATGGTATATTCATCTAGTAAACTAAAACATGGCAACATCAACTTGCAACCTCATGAAATAAGTTAAGAAGGGAAGTTGTACATGTTCTTCTTACACAAATGATAGGTCCTAGTCAAAGTTGTTAGTATTATGCAAATAAAATTTATTGCAATGTCGCGGTCGCACAAATTAATTACCCTAGCTTAGAACACACAAGATAGTATAGACCAAGCAAGGGGTCGATCCCACGAGGAAGTTTCAAGTTAGATTTTTATGTTGTACGTTATGTAATTGGGGGGATTTGGTTTGTGATTATCTAAACTATGGCAGCAATTAAACTAATAGAAATTTATCAAGAAAACAAACCTTGGTCGCAAGCACACATCCACCAACGGAAATTAGAACCGATCCTTGAAACGAAAATTGCAGTTTATGTTCTGAAATTTTATCTTTTCTTAATGTTGATTAATTAACGGATCCGCCGTATAACTAATCCTAACCAACAAACAATCAAAGTGTCCGCACTAATGATTCAATTTAATGGTAGCTTTAAGAACTAGATAATTTCATCAAGATTAACATACAAG
>Ga0307511_10006858_pt1 | contig 11483 bp, 9 predicted proteins | sample 13_EM_MG_FD_200266 | JGI IMG/M metagenome (GOLD analysis project Ga0307511, IMG submission 200266) | Populus trichocarpa ectomycorrhiza microbial communities from riparian zone in the Pacific Northwest, United States - 13_EM | ecosystem: Host-associated > Plants > Roots > Unclassified | place...
TGTTCTCTTAAGCTCCATTTTTATCTTCTCCAACAACTTAATTTTACTTTTGCCTTCACGAGCTCTTTGCTTTTTAAAATTTTCTCACCACAAGAAACTAGAAAGTATACTTTTTGAGTTTTAGAGCCCCAACTTTACTTTTCTATTTTTAGAAAACCCTATGAAATTGAAAATCCTCTTCATGGTTCAAAGCCAATCAATAAACTCATCAGGTTGCATTTTCCCTTTAAATTTAGGATTATCAACTCTCACATCAGATTTTTTAATAAGTTCTTATATTTCTTCTTCTCGGTGTTAAGATATTGAAGAATAATTGCTAGATGGTTCATGGTGAGGTTTGTGATGGAAAAGATTAACATCATCCTCCTCATTGCTACTAGAAGAGCCAATTTCATTTGTATTGGACAACTTATTGCTAACATCACCTCCTTATATTATACGAAGGAACTACCTGCCAATCATAGCAGATGTTTCCAGTTTAGCCCTTTCAAGCACGTATCTTTTGTTGGCATGTAAATTTTTTGACTGAGATTAGCTTGGTATTTGTAATGCAAGTTCACTGTGACCTTGTAGTTGAATCAATGACGATGTTGCTGTTTCACATTGCATTTGCATTGCTTCGCTTGATAAATATCATGCTGCCTTTAATTTTCACAATAATTTGCTAGGGTTTCTGTTTCTCCTATGACTTATTTCACAGATGCAATCCTTCCCTTTTTTTTTTCCAAGAACACTGCGCACTCAATCAAAATCAGCCCGCGGCAACACATGCGCCATCTATCATAGATTAAATTGCTAGTGTTGAAAATTGGCAGAGATTTCAGTAGCAAAGCTGTGGAACCACTGACATGATCCATGGGCTTTTAAGTTGTGGAAAACTCTAACTGGCCCAGATCCATCGTACTCATCATCCTAAGACCCCCACAAAACCCTAATCTGAAAGCAAACAAAAACAGCAGAGGCACAAACAAAAACAGCATCATCATCATCAAGAACAAAGCTACGGAAATGGGAAAATTCCCACCTTCATTCCGTTCTGCAATCTCATCGACATCACTCATCAAGAACACACCCTCTCAGCAGCAGCAACAACCCCATTACTTTCCCAAGAAACTCACCAAGAAAAATTCCCCAAAACCCCATGAAACTGAAACCCCACCACCTCACAAATCACTCTTTAAAACCTCATCTCTAAATGAAGCTAAAAGTCTCTTCAATTCCTTCATTTCAACTACAAAAGCCCCGCTACTAGACAACCTTCGTTTACACAACTCTTTCCTTCAATCCTACACTTCAATCTCCACCCTCGATGATTCCATTTCTCTTCTTGATCACATGGTCAAGACCCTCCCTTCTTTATCCCCTGACCGATCCACTTACCATGTTTTGCTTTCACAGTCTTGCAGAGAACCTGATAGTTCTCTATCTTCTGCTCAGAAAGTTTTGAACTTGATGATTAATAAGGGGTTTAAGCCTAATCAATTTACTGTTGATGTCGCGATTAGGTCTCTGTGCTCTGCTGGGAGAGTAGATGATGCTATTTTATTGGTAAAGGAATTTTCTTCGAAGCATTCAAAGCCTGATACTTTTACTTATAATTTTCTTGTTAAGTGTTTATGTAAGAGTAGGATTTTCAACAGTGTTTATAGTTTCATTGATGAAATGAAGAGTAGTTTTGATATAAAGCCTGATCTTGTTACTTATACCATATTGATTGATAATGTTTGTAATGCAAAAAATATTCGTGAGGCTGATAGATTGGTGGCTGTGTTAAAGGAATGTGGGCTAAAGCCAGATGCTTTTTTGTACAATACGATTATGAAAGGTTACTGTTTGTTGAATAAAGGTATTGAGGCTGTTAGGATTTATAAACAGATGAAAGAGGAAGGAGTGGAGCCTGATCTTGTTACATATAATACGTTGATTTTTGGGTTGTCAAAGTGCGGGAGAGTTAGTGAAGCTAAGAAGCTTTTGAAAATTATGGTTGAATCAGGCCATTTTCCTGATGCAGTTACATACACATCATTGATGAATGGGATGTGTAGAGAAGGGGATGTATTGGGTGCGGCGGCATTGTTGGAGGAGATGGAATTGAAAGGATGTAGTCCAAATTCGTGTACTTATAATACGCTGCTTCATGGGTTTTGCAAAGGGAGAAGGTTGAATAAGGGTGTTGAATTGTATGGGGTGATAAAAAAGGGTGGTATGAAGCTTGAGACAGCTTCTTATGCTACGTTTGTGAGAGCTCTTTGCAGGGAGGGTAGAGTTGCAGAAGCTTATGAGGTATTTGACTATGCAGTAGAGAGTAAGAGTTTAACTGATGTAGCTGCTTACACTACATTGGAGAGTACACTGAAGTGGTTGAAGAAAGCGCGAGAGCAAGGTCTTGCTGTATAGATGGTATGTTGTTTACTACATTATTAATTCTGTTTTCTTAGCTTTTCTTATTGCTACCTGTCTCATTCGTGTCATGGTAGCTAATGCATCTTAGACGAAAACGATTCTTTTATGGGTAAATGCACTAGCTAGTCCCTGTTTTTTGTTTTTGGTTGGAATGCAATGTGCCAAACTTGTACTTGGGGTGCTTTTGCTTGAAAATGATTTGTTCTTGTTGACCCCGAGAATAAACAACAAAATAGATTGAAACTGTATTTGATTTAGTTTGCCACATGTGAATAGCTAAAGGAAGAAAGTTCTTGAAGATGAAGCAAATGTTATGCTGACAGAAAGAAAGGGAATATTAAAGTTTTTAATTTCCACTAAATTTCTAATGATTGGGAAACTATAAGTAAATAAATCAGAAAGGGCATCAAGTAGGACTGCTTTCTGTTTCTTTGGAAACGATTATGCTTGTTGAGATAGCTTGCACAGTTTTTCCATTAATTGAAAAGAAGTTTCTGTTACCAGCTAATGACTATCGCACCTCTGTCCAAGAAGAATTAAATTTGGCTCTGTTAATTTTAGTCTCAGTGCTCGACTCTCATTTTGTGTGCATGTCTCGTAGAACAATGATACTGGCTCTCTGTAAAGTCTCGATGAAGTCCATGGTTTGACATTAATTCTGGGTTCTTCTGTGTGCTTAGCTATCTAATTCTCGTACTTTAAGATGGCTTTCCTGTTGTTTTTCCAATAACTGCTTGTTATCTTTAAAAAGTTGGATTCGTTTGATCTCCCTGTTAACCAATTTTGACTCCTTTTTCTTCAAAATATTTTTCAAAATTTCAGAAAATGTGTTTTCGGCCATCTGCGCTCCCATTTTACGATTCTAAATGTTTTTTAAAATCAAAATCCAAAAAAAACCGCACTGTCGACTGCCACATCACCGGGGGTTTCTACCTCGCCAACCCTGAGAGCTTCCCACGGCGACAATAGCCCACACCAGCTGTGATCCCACACCACAATGGCAGATTTCCAACTCTGGCAGCCATACATCCTCCAGCCTCCTTCCTAAAAAAAACCATGGTGATAGATCCCTTTTCTCAACTGCCATTAGCTTCTCTCACGACGACTTTCATCTTCCCAACAGACCCTACCTTTCATCTCCTCCTCACCGGCGTCATCAGCCCTTGTAATAGTAACTATTGCTCAGTCATTGTCTTCCTAAAAAAACCCACATCATTGTCTAAGCTCTTCATTTCTTAAGCTATCAAATCAGCCTCCTTTGACCCAATCTCACGCAGCCCTCAAATCATTTTCCTTTCCAATCCAAAAACTTCAACTCGACCTCCTGCCTCTTAGTCCAAATCTGCCTGGAAATAGGTCCAAATCACAGCCCCACAACAATCCGAAACATGGCCAAAGAACACTTGAAATAAAGCCCAAAAACATCTCAGCCACCAATAACACCTAAAGACCCATTGTTTCTTTAATGAGATTCTTTTCTTATAAGTCGTGATAATAAAATCATTTTGGAAAAATAATTTTTAAGGAAACATCAGACATTTTTTTATATTAAAAACATGTATAGGGTAATGATTATTTTTTTTCAATACATAACCAACTATTGAGTAACACTAACCAGATGGAGACTTATTTTTCTATTTTTATCCTTTCTAGATGTTGGTTCCCCCGATGTCCCTGCCACATCAGGGATCATTACGCCTTCTTTCCTCGTTGCTTTAATTGGTACACTTCATTTTAGTCATGATGACTGCGGTGTTTTGGCTACAAATGTTCCAAATTTAACGCCTAAAGTTTAATTTGTTCAGCCGTCCTTACAATAGTGCCAAGTGCATCATAACATGCTGTTCAGCTATGCAATCTGAACAGAAATAACATGTTACTTTCCTGTTATTTTCTCTACCAGCTGTCCTGAGCTGAAGCTTTTGTGGTTCAATTTAAGGCAGGAGCTGTCAACAAGGTTTCGTTGGCCAAAAAAAAAAAAAAAACCAGAATATAGACATCAAATGGTGGTTTTAGAGAAAGACGAAGTGCTAAGGCTGCATGATGATTCTGCGAAGGTTGCGTATAATAATTCTCTTGAAGCTTCCAAAATGTGTGAAATTAATGCTTGATAGACTATAGAGACAAGTCTTTGACCACCTCATCCATTAACGACCATTAGGAGCTGCCAAAATATATTGCTTAATTTTCACTTTTGATGGAGGGATAAAATCTCAATGAATCCCACCTGTACCACCTGCGTTGTTTACCATCAGTGTTGTTCTTGTATTTGTTTACGCAAATCTACCACACTGCCAAAATAAAGTTGAAGTTAATTTTCAATTGAATACAATGCATAGCAAATCTCGAATATGTTGGAAATCCTTAAAGTTGATATCTTCTGAACATTTATCTCACCCATTTTCTTTCCATTCTTAATCTCAGTGGTCAATGACAGAGCATTTTTATAACTTTTGGGCTAGAATACTCTGAATAGAAGCTAGTAGTATTTATGGCAATTGTTCTATGTTGTATTATCTCAATATGTTTGAGATCTTCATTGTGCCAGTGACTGTTGCAATTCGAGCAACATTAAGGTGTTTTTTTCTTTATTTGTGTTGATTTGTTGCTGATATCTCTTATCATGAGATGTTGCAGCCCTTGCATCCCCCTTAACCAAGTTTCTCATATACAAGGCTACTGGCCTGTGGCCACTACTAAGATAGGCAAAAGATATGACAGCCTTGAATGTGAATATTATACATGTACAACTAGCCTTCTTAGCACCATTAAATTTTGTCCTTTCTTTGGTAGTATGAGATATTGACCCACCTTTAAAAAACTCTGCACGTTCTTTAGTGAATCAAAGGTTTGACAGGGTGTCTTCTTGCAGATTGATGTGTTCATTTTAGTGAAAACATATAGGGATGGAGCTCAACTTCCTTCAGATTTCACAGAAATGCATCTAGTAGCCAGAGTGCAGTATTGTGAGTTTGTGACGTGCTTCGTATTTATGATTTTGAATTCCAGTAATGAAATCTTGAGAAATCTGTAGTGGTGAATTCGGCACTGTTTATGGGCAAATCCAAATGCAAAAACCGTTTGTGTGTGGTCGAAATTTAGATGCAGAGCTTGCAGAACATGTTTTAGGGGAAATGGATGTTCACAGATTTGGGACCTCAAATCCTAAATGGGCTCCAAAAGGGATGAATCCCAAGGTGGACAACCCAAAACAGATGTGAAAAGTGAATGTTTTAGCATCATAATCTCCGCTTGTGCATAAGGCATGATTGGTATTACAGTGAATTGTTTAAAATTGTATTTAAATGATATTTTTTAGATTTTTTTTTATTTTGATATCAGTATATCAAAATATTATAAAAAAAATATTAATTTGATGTTTTTTAAGGTAAATGTATAATCTGTATAATCTATTCTTCTCATTATTCTCTCAAATAAGTATGTTCATGGGGTAATTCAAAATTTATTGGTATTTTACAATACAAAACTTCCTTGCTCGCTTTGTCAAAATTTCATACATGATACATTGGTATATGTCTGGAAGGGGAAAAAGAAGCAAGTATAAAAAAAACATAAAGCTTAATACTGTCCTTGTTTCCCAATATTGATTTATTCTACATGATGCAAAGTTGCAAACCTTAATGCCATATGGTGCACATTATTACGGAATTCAGTGCCCATGTGGATCATAGTATAATGAATTTGGAATGAGAACAAATTCACCCAATGTGGGTTAGGACAACCTTAGATTCTTGTACCCTAAAAGGGTCCTTTTCTGTCATGCAAGATTGTCTCGTTTTTTCTTCATCCACATGGTCAATTGATTAGGTGTCTTGATGAATTATTGGTTCTTTGAAACCAACCAGTCATGGAATCGCCAGCCTTTCATGTTCATTACCTTCTTACAAACGATATATTTGAAGATTTTGGTCAGTTTTACAACTACGTACCATCAATGATTAGGGGAGGCAAGGAGGCACATGATTCACAAATTGTCATGGTTATTACCAATAATAAAACCAAACCCTATCTAGTATTGTTGTCCATTTCATGACCTCAAGATTAAAGAAAAACTTTTAGGTTTGTAGTTTGCTGGCTAAAATTGTTACAAGAATCTTGCGACTGTAGGGTGAACAGCATTGCCATCACATGGACCTACTTCTTAGATATTGAATTAGCCAATAAATTCATCAACACCGTCGTGTCCATATAAATAGGATAGGCCATAATCTCCATTCAAAGCATTCACCTTGTGACCTTTTTGATATTCAGCATTTGCATAGCAAGTGAAGATGGCAAGCTTATCTCCAATTAATTCTGCGCACCACCCTGTTAGGTCCATTAGCTTGCCTTCTAGGTCACATCCGAATTCTCTCAAAGTCGAAGCTCAGCTAACAAAGCTAAGAACTTGGGAATCATCTACGAATCCTTTAAGAGCTGAAACTATTCAAATGAGTTTGACTAAGCTAGCAGAGTTGTTTAATTGCATTCAAGACCTCATTCACTCACCACTCACCCAGCAAGCTTTTCATCATCAACATTTAAGTCATGTGGAAGGAGCAATTGAGGGTTCGGTTGGCTTGTTAGACGTGTGTAGCACGGTAAGGGATTTGTTCTTGACAATGAAAGAACATGTCCAGGACATGCAGTCCCTGCTACGAAGGCGCGGAGCTAGAGATTTAAGCATCGAAAGCAACGTTCTTGCTTACGTTAGCTTCAGAAAGAAGACAACGAAGGAAATCACCAGGTCCATTAGAACATTGAAAAGAACCGCAAGCAATGTTAATGGATCCTACCATTCCAGCACGGAGGTAGATAACCAGCAGTACTCATATGTGATCGAGGTTATAAATGAAGCAAGGGCTATCGCTATTTCAATCTTCCGATCTCTAGTTCTTTTCCTATCCATGCCGGAAGTGAAGAAGAACACCGGCGGATGGTCGTTGATATCGAAACTGATACGTTCAGGGTTGCTAGCTTCTGATAAAGGTCAGAAGATTTTCAATGAAGTAGGGAATGTTGACATTGCTCTATGTTCCATTCAAGGACAAATGCGGAAAAATGATGCCAAGATCGACGTGCAAGAAGTGCAAAGGAGATTAGAGACACTTGATGTGTGCATCAATGGTTTTAATGCAAAATTAGATTGCATTTTTAGATGTTTAATACAAAATAGAGTGTCCCTTCTCAATCTTGTTACTCCTTGAAATTTTGTACGTCGAACTTGTCATGGCATCCACATTTTAAAGGATACGTCCATGTACAAATAAATCCCAAGCCGATATCAAGAAGCTACTTAGCAAGGATAAAATTTACTTTTGTGCTAATATAATTGTTAAGTCAAGTTGCAGCCAAAAGTCATGTTATTAAATTCTAATTTGTATTTATCTCCCTATCTTATGCTTTATTATTGTTAACTTTTTTTCTTGCTGCCACAAAATATATTGGCTCCAATTTTATTTTATTTTAATCCGACCAATGTAATAGTTTTTGGTCGTTCCTCCACCATTTTCGTTCATCATCGATCCTAAGATTTAAACTCATCATCCAAAGTCATTGATTTTACTTATTATGCCTTGTTTTTACTAATTATATTAAAACGTATTTTTCCTATTCAATTCCTTATAGGAGTGAGCATAATTGTTCTATTTAATCCAACGAACATGGAAAAAAAAGAGACATTGGAACTAATGGCGCCTGTAATTAAACTAGATTATCCTTTTGTGATCCTATACTGATTTAATTTGCAGCTCCACAAAGTCCTTTTTGACTCATTTGGAATGTTCAAAGTAGCTCAGACCATACAAGGGTGTATTTGTTTCTCCATTAAAATGCTAATCTTTTGCACAAGATCGAGTCAATCAGGGAGAAAATCTTGACAGTCATAAAGGGGTTTATGCACGCAATCAAAACGGTTTTAATCAATATCCAGGCTTTCCAACCACTACTAATGTTTCAATTTGATCACCAAAATACTAGAAGTCACAATTGAGCCACTAACCTACCGCTATCGATCCAATGCGAGAACTTCTACGGTTTTAGTGTTATTTTCTTAGACAATCTTAAGAGCACGTTTTCCATGTCGGTATGATTTGAACTAAGAAAGTTAAGAAAGAGAGGATACACCCTTAACAATTAATAATATAAATCACATATCAGTTTAAGTTATTGGATTTAGATAGTTTTTTGACATAGTATTAGAGTTTTGATGATCAAGTGGTCATGAGTTCAAATCTCACAATTTCTATTTATTTAATAAAAATTAAGTATAAAGTAGTATGAATCTGTATAAGTTTCAAGTTCAAAGAACTTTTATTTGAAAGGATGTATTAGAAAATAATATAAATCATATTTTAAAAACTTATCTAAAAGCTTAAAATTTTAAATTAAAATGGTTCTTTGATAAATTGAAGGATCCAATAGAAATCTTCATGATGGTTGGAGGGTGCTAATGTAGTTTGTCTGCCCCAAATCTCCTAGCTAGCTATTCTTGAATACTCTGTTTTAACCAATGAATGAGATAGATATAATATGTATTATGAATTTTGGTTTTCGTGATTCATGTAATAATGGTAGGAGATATACTGCAAAATTTGACTCTCTCCCATGAAAAAACGGTTCAAATCTTCGGTATTTGTATACTAAAATGGAAAACATGATGCAAATCTTTCAAGGGCTACATACAAGCATAAAAGCATCTTCAGAAAATCGTGCATGTTGAGTAGTACTAACCTTGACTCTGGCAATTGTTCTTGAATATATATGATTCAAAAAGATATCGTCCATCAAGTGATCATGCCAAGTTTGATTTTATGTTTAGAAAGTTCTCAAACATATAGGCATATAGGCACATCAAGAATATATATTCGAATATAGAAAAAGGAAAATAAATCTTAACAATCAATAATATCCATAATCATATTTGTAATTCATTTAATGTACCGGCCGACGTAGCTAGTTTATATATAAGAATCAACGGAGGCTTGCATTTAACCCTAAAAGATTAACACAGCAACGTACTCTTAGAAAATCCTAATTATCATCTCACAAACCAGTCTCCATTTTCATCTGCCTATCTACAAACCCCATGTCAAAGCAGACCACCACTGCTACCACCACCCCTTCCACTCCAGCACCTACTCCCAGCACGCCACACACGGTTAGACTACAAATTTCATCCTCTTGGGTTTTATTTTCACAGTTTTAATCTTTTGTTTTTGTTACTAATCATAGTAAGTAATATATATATATATATATATATATATATTGCGATTTCCTGTATTTGTAGGTATGTGAACTTCAAGTGGACACTCAATCTCCTGGATGGCAGAAGACACTATGCAAAGTACTGAAAGGTATTCAAGGTACATAGTTTGTTCTCTTCTTCTCCTTTTCGGCTCTCTCTCCCTTTTATTTTTTAAAGATTTCTCTCTCTTTCTCAAGAAAGAGTTTCTTTAGTTTTATTATTTTTTGAATAAAAACTAAAAAAAAAGGCCAACGAGAGGTAGGGTGATTTTGATATCATATAGGTATGAATCTTCACATGTTAATTTAAATACAAGTGCTATTTCATTGTAGATCGAATTTAAGTAATGATATTTTTATTTAATAAAATGTGTTTCAAGAACACAGGTTGAGAAGACATTAATATTTTAAAATCTTAATGTTAAATCACTACCTACCCTTTTAGAAAGCATCCGTTAGATTCTAATAAGTGATGATCCCCTTAAATGTGATTCAACGACAAAAAAACGTTGACATATGTCTTAAAATTCTATGCTAGACAAACCCTAAATGTTTCAATCATGTTTCCTATCAGGCTCTAGGAGCATCTTCATTTGCATGTCAGATAAGTTCATACTAGATTATATATCATGCTACGGCCTGCCTCATTCTATATATTAAGACGAGTCCAACCGAATCCATGTAGTGTTTAAATTCTTAATAGTTGAGTATTGAGCTAGAAAGTTGATCTTTTTATTTCCATGATAATCATATTTATTTTCTCCATATATGATTTTGTGTTAGGGGTGTCTTTCACCATCGACGCCAGCCGGGGGCGTGCAAGGGTCTCAGGAGAAGTAAACCCTAACAAACTTCTCCTAATTCTAGCCAAAGCAGGAAAACATGCAGAGCTTATATGGGTTCACCATGGAAATAGCCAAAGCAATGCACAAAGCTATAGCCATGTATATGGGAACATCCCTATGGGTTATGGCGATGGCTATGGGTTTTACAGTGATTATCCATATACTGATCCATATGGAGGAATGAACTATTATATGGATGATCCTCAACAGACATATTTATACTCATATTACCAAGATTACTACCCTCCACAGTACTACCCACCCTACTCATACTATGAGCCACCGGCCATGTATTTTCCCCAAGGGCCACCGCCAGTGCAGAACCAGCGGCTTCAATCTGTTTGCAACATGATGTGATCTACTATGGAAATAAGCTACTGCATAATGCTTTAAATGCATAGGCTTTATTTTCAGTTCTTTGAGGTCTTCTCCAAATTTACGTTGGAGAAGTTTGGACTTCGGACCAAATTCTATCTTGCTTCTCCAAGTTCTCCAAGTCTTTTTAGCGAGAAGTTTGAGATTGAAGTTTTTAATGATGTAATTATTGGTGTTGAACTTTGAGAGATTTTAAAAGTATTCTCAGTTTTCTTTCATTTGTATGATCTTCTTTAATACTGTCTTGTTTGCAATGCATTTGCATCTGCATTTACAATTGCAATTGGGATGGTACTGTTGTGCATACTGGACCGAAAGCAAACACAAATAAAACACAAACAAGTAGATTTATGTGGTTTCTCAAAACAGGGTACGTCTATGGAGGCAGCAGATTGTATATTATTAGAGGAATGATACAAACACTCAACTCAACCCAGTGCAATCCCACAAAACCCAGTGTTTCACTCTTACACTCGATGTTTCTCTCAAATCTGCTCTTTCTCACTCTCACAGTTGCACTATTTTCTTCTGCACACTTGCACTCATATTCCCTGCACTCTCTCGTCTTTGTCTCCATTTATAGGAGAAAGAAGAGCCTTAGCAGCAACCCATGTG
>Ga0307511_10006859_pt1 | contig 11483 bp, 8 predicted proteins | sample 13_EM_MG_FD_200266 | JGI IMG/M metagenome (GOLD analysis project Ga0307511, IMG submission 200266) | Populus trichocarpa ectomycorrhiza microbial communities from riparian zone in the Pacific Northwest, United States - 13_EM | ecosystem: Host-associated > Plants > Roots > Unclassified | place...
TAATTCACTAAAGATCCTGTCAAATTCCATTAAAAGAAGACATTGGCTGCTGCAATGGATTACATCTTCTTTTTTTTCATGATTTTCAACCAGTTGCATGGATATGGTACTAGTTTGCATACACTATTATTTCACTATGAATTGTCAATTTAGCTGGTGGTTCATGTCATGTTATTGGTATGAAGTACTTTCCCAGCTGTACTAGCATTTTTTTTTTCATGTGGCTGAAGGTTCTTATACATAGTGGGGTAGTGGGCTCTATGTAGGCATCCACTATTTGGTGGGATTATCACTTCGGGTCAGCTGGTTTATTGCTAATAAAATACAAAATCCGAGGGAATTTTTTTTTAATTCACTTATTTTTGGCATTGTGGGTGTTTGAATGGGGGTGCATTTGCAAGTGTCTAGTTTTCAGATCTAGAAAGCTAGGATAAAATCATTTTACACATGACGAATTATTTGTTTCGGTCAACACGCTGATTTCAGTGCTGTAATGACTTTCTGTTGCAATTTTTGAATCTAATGGGTTTGAGGTCCCCTCCCATTTATTTGTCATATGAACATATCGGCTGTGCTGGAACATGATGTATGGTGTTTTGAGGTATTGCAAATTTGCAATCTTTATTAACCATTGCTATTCAAGGTTTTTCAATTGGCAAAAACTTTCATTTACTAGATCCACTTTTGGATTGGACTAGATGATCTTATAAATTGATAGTGGATTTGGTTCAAAAACTTAGAAAAAGCATTGCCTTTAAAGACATTATTGACCTCTTATGTTACAATTTCATGCAAGTTATTTTTATATGCTCCAAATGCTCTTCACGCTCTTTCTTTCTCCTTTCTGCTATTTTCCTCGTACTTTGTCTCTTAAAATTTATTGTTGCATTTACAGGTACTATTCCATGTATGGTCATGTAGAGAAACTGGCAGAAGAGATTAAGAAAGGGGCTTCATCTGTTGAAGGTGTTGAGGCCCAATTATGGCAGGTGAGGAAGTGCATCCGATGTCAACTTTCACAGTCCATGCTCTTGTGATGTTGAACTATTTGACCTGCATGCTGTGGCCTGTATATGATGATACAAAGTAGAATGCCACAAGAATTTTAGATTCAAAAGGAACACGGTTTGAGAATCATGAACTCAAACTTGTTTCTGAAAATGCATGTTTCCTACGTGCGAAGTTATGAGGTTATCAGAATTCATCATCGACATTCATGGCTTCCATACTTTATGTGAACTGCTGCATGCAGTTTTAATTTTTTTTTTTTAATATTGTTGCCTTTAGTAAAATCAGTATTACAACTTTTAATATCTCTCATAGTTATGTCCTGTTGCTCATATGTGCCAAGGTCCTGTTAGAACTTTGCACCTGTGATGGAGTTGTTCACAGTTGTTACGGTTCCTTTTCCTTGGTTAGACATCTCTGTCAGTTGTCACATATAATAATTATCTATAGGGTTGTGAAGGCATAGCTATTTATAGTTTTTCTTGCCACTGAAGTGTGTATTCTTGCCACTATTGTGTGTAATCTAATATATTTGGAATGCAACTTGATAGTTCAACTGGTGGCAAGGATTATTTTTGAAGTCGAGGCTCCTCAATGTTGTGGTTTTCTCTGAAATTGCAAAAAAAAATTATACTGATCTAGTCCTCATGTGTAACAGGTTCCTGAGACACTGCCAGAAGAGGTGCTTGGAAAGATGAGTGCACCACCAAAGAGTGATGTACCAATCATTACACCTGGTGAACTCGCTGAAGCTGATGGCTTTGTGTTTGGATTCCCGACAAGATTTGGAATGATGGCTGCCCAATTCAAAGCTTTTCTGGATGCAACTGGAGGTCTATGGAAAACACAGCAACTTGCTGGCAAGCCCGCTGGAATCTTCTTTAGCACTGGATCGCAAGGTGGTGGCCAAGAGACCACAGCGTAAGTCCCTGTGTCACTGCTACCAGATTAAGTTTTTTACTCGAAAAGCTTGTTAGGGAGCACAAGTAACGATGTCTTATGAAAATGTTGAGATTTTTACAGGTTGACTGCTATTACCCAACTTGTTCACCATGGGATGATATTTGTTCCCATTGGCTACACATTTGGTGCTGGCATGTTTGAGATGGAGAAGGTGAAAGGTGGAAGTCCTTACGGCGCAGGAACTTTCGCTGGGGATGGGTCGAGACAGCCAACCGAGCTTGAATTGGAGCAGGCTTTCCACCAGGGCAAGTACATTGCTGCCATCACAAAGAAGCTCAAAGGAGCTGCTTAAGTTTACTCAATTACAAGAATACGGTCTGGTCTTCCATTTTTTCACCCTATAGAATATGCATTTGCAAAGAATAATTCTTATTCTACTGTTTATTATATGCTTTTCATGTGTGTAACACGATAGTGATTATTGTCTCAATGATATCAAGGTTGGTTGTGTTTTCATTTATTCCATTGCCATTGCATCATAATATGATTTCTTCATTCCTCTGTCTTAGAACCTTAATAATTTCCATCAATTGCCCCTGCAAATTGAAAGCACTAACCACTTTGAAGCTAACGCCAGGCAAATACAGCAGAGACCTGCGTAAGCAGCGCATCGAAACCATCGAAACCTGAACCATAACACTACAATTTATAGTGAATGCAGGTCTTAAGTTTTGAAAATCTGAATGATGCCAGTGACATTTTATGGTTTAGGGTCCCTCTATCTTGACATTGATCCTTTCACCTGCAGTTTTCCTGTCTGTCATTCTTTAGAACCTTTTCAAATTTAGGCTAATCACTGATGTATGTATAGCCACGTCTAACAAAAAATATAGTGTCAACGTTACACCAACTTCTGAGCATAACCTAACCTTCATGCACACATACAAGAAAGAATATACACAACCTGATGGTTTGGTAAATATTAGGTGGAATTTGATTCATCAGTGTTTTATTTTTAGTTATTGTTTGAGCTGATATGTCCTATGAGAACCAAACTATTCTCAGAATATATGAATATAATTCTCCAAACCATCAAGACTCCTGTTCTCATTAGAAAGGGTGCTCTCAAGCAAGCTTTCCGCGGTCATGAGTGTATTGTGTTTAAGAGATTAAAATGGGTGCCAATGTAAACACATAACAGTGTCTTTTTCTTGTTACAAATTATTTCTAGCAAAGCGGGCACCATAGCATATTGGATTATACTTTCCTCCATGGTTGTTAGTCGACCCAGTGTCTAACCCGATTTAAGATCCAGGTAGCGGATTTGTTACGTCAAACAATGTCCATCCTAAAATGATATTGTTGTGGATAAATTTTTTTTTTAAAAAAATAATATTATTTTGAAAAAAAAATTAAAATAAAAAGTTTTTGAAATGCACTTGAATCAACCAAGTTTAACCCTATTAATATTTAAAATAATTAAAAAATCCGAAGTCAAATCATTGAGTTGCGTCGAGCTTAACAAATATGCCCTTGCTGGGTAGGTTTTTGCTTATCATCAATTTACTTGGACATTTCTTTTTCTGAGGAATTGCTATGCATAAAAGGGTTCGGCTCCTTCGCAATCAATGAACTTCGGATTACTGGAATCAGATAAGGGCCACCAGAAGAAGTCTTGTAACTCTCAAACTTGTTTCTTCCATCATTTGGCCAAACATCCAGCCGCATGTGAAATCCTGTCTCGCCACTTTTTTCATGTACCTAACCTATAGCTTTTCTTTTATCTGCCTACATGCTTTACTTTCATGCCTATGCAGTAATCAATTTCGTGATCTTCTCCGGCCAGTATATATATATAAAAGCACTGTACAATAGCATCTCGAACTAAACACATGTTTCGAGATAGAATTCTGTGCTCGAATTTCAAGGTAGCTAGGTTGATGTCATGTGTTACCTCATATCTTGCCCTCTGCTTATGCTCATGCTTGCATAGTTGGATGCCCATTAACTAGTAGTAATAATAAAATCTCGAACACCAATTGGTGTGCACGTTGACCAATATAAATTCTCATGGAAAACATTTTTTACTCCATTGCACGACCTAGAACAAGAGAAAGAAACTTTTTTATTTTAAATTAGAGTCTCGGGGCAATCATTTTTACCCTATACAATTACAAGATTCCACTCCCTTTATAATTATTTCTTTCTTTTAAAGTATGGCTCTCTTTTTCTGATAGATATTAGATTTAAATCTATAAGAATCCCACTCAGTTGTATCTTTGCTGCAGCACTGGGTGACAAAAGATGAGACCAAAGAGGAAAACAGTTCTTTAAACTAATCCACATGATGACAAAAAGATGCAATTAGGAAGTTTCATTGGTAGATACTGAAATATATGAGAGTATCGTGTCATGATCAGCAGGCAAGAGATTTACTAATTAATGCAAGATAATGAAGGTATTAAACTAATTCAAACCCTAATGATCTGTTGCAATGTTGGTGGGTTCGATATATTGGGCTAATATCATTCTACTCTAGAGGCATCTGGCCTTGGAACTTATATCTATAATCTATAAAAGAGGATATGATACTTATGATCATTGCAAACCTTGTGTATTTCAAGAGTAGGATTTGTGCTTTTAAAGTGTAAGGATTGAATCAAACAAAGCTCCTACAGTACGAATCTTTGTTTGTTTCCTTTTTTCCTTGAAGGGTTTGTGGATATATCATCTTTTCTTCGACAATTTGAGTAAGAGGAACTGTATCTAACTAGTTTCTACTCCTCTCATTCCTCGAAGAGATCCATCTCTGTCAAGCATGAGTGAATCACATGCATGTGGAAGTGTAATATATATACTCTATATATCTTGCAAGAGGAGTATATATTTAGTAAAGAATGCCCATATATAATCAATTCCTTCAAGTAAGAATCTTTGCCAAGATTAGTATTGCAAGGAAGGACTGTAGATTGAAAGTGCTTTTAAGAATTAATCAATAAAAACTTGTAATAGAAGACAAATATGAAGATTGGAAAGTAAGCTTTTGATATCTTGAAGTCACATGGAAGTCTGTAATATTGGTGAAACAATGATCAACTCTTAGATTCTATGATTCTTAGTAAAGTTGATGCAACTTTCAGTAACTTAAAAAGAACTTGAACTCATAAAGTAGTTGATATATTATAAGGTCCCGATCGAATCCGGTGCCTGAGCAGAGAATTACAAGTTAATTTACAGTGTATGATCATGAATATTTATTGCATTAGAGCATTAAGCAACAAATTATTTCCAAATAATAACAAGCAAAGCTTCTCTCCTATCTTTCTTTTATATTTGTTCTTGAAAACAAAAATTATCACCACTTCACCGCTTGTGTGCTCGGATTTGAACACAGATTTCTACACAGAAATCATTGCTACGGTTGGAAGGAGATGTATGGTTTTCTCTCCTAACCCTCTTATCATCATCATCATCATCATCATCATCATCTGATACAAAAAATTTGAAGTGTACTCATCTTCTTGCTTTTTTAGAAGGATTTAAGATCAAGTTTAATCATTCATTTCCCACTTCACCTTTGTGTGTTAGTTTCCTATAATCATAAATACAAATAACCAAGCATAAAATTAGTCTGATGGTTTTTAGGTTTCTGGTTATGAAAGTGAGATAGGGTCTAATTGCCTTGTTGACATACCTCCAATGGAAGCTCCTCAATGTGGCCATTGGATGAAAAGCATAAAAGCACAGAGTCTACACATACATACATATTTCCTAACATTTGTTTATTTCTATGTAATAGAAAATAAAAACCTGAAAGGAAGAGGTGTGGACCACCTTCTGACTTCCACTACCAATATTCCATAACACAAACAAATCAAAAGTGAGATTTTCATTCAAATGACATCCCCACACTCACTCCCTATTCTGGAATTCAATTATTCCCTTTCAATTCTTCTCTCTTCTTCCTTTTCTCTCTTGAAACCTAATTAAAGCTAGTGCCAGCTCTATTCACAATATATATATATACATATAGGGAGAAAGAGAGAGCAGTAGAAAAGAAAAGAAAAGAAAAGAAAAGAAAAGTTGCTTTATATATATGATCTCCTCCAGCGAGCTCTTCTACTAAACTCAAGTATACTTTATAACAAATTAATGTTATCTAAACTAATTAATCTGTTACACTTTCCCTAAAATCTGCGCCTATACTCATTCCTAACCCATGTTTATAATCATATAATTCTTCAATTATTACAACAATTAATATGCTTCCAAATGGTCCCAATATTGGCCAACTGCATCATTTTGCCTGTAGCTGGCCCAACATTGGCATGTACCCTTGGACAGTCATTTCCTTTTCTTTCTTTTTCACAATTTCTATACGCTGTATTCTTTTGCATCCTGGACTGAGTTATGTGGGGCTTGTTTGTTTTCTGTTCTTTCTTCTTCTTCTTCTTCTTCCTCTTCTCTCATTGATCTTATCGTTCCCAACTTGGCTAGGGTTTTGATAAGATCATGTATACTAGTTGCATAGAATCTGTTCCCATGCCCGAATTTTCGACCATCTTCTCTTTTCTTTTATCTGTAAGTCCCTCCAAATGTAGGGGTCCAAAAATCAACTGCGGTCTCATGAGTAACCGGAAAAGTGCTCGATACCGGTACCAGACATAGCCCTCGGCTTCTAAGATCTTGTTTTTGTCCTTCGAGGTCCTTGGACTTGTCAGAACTCTACAGTGAAAGAAGATGCCATATTAAATCCATCAAGACATAAAAAAAAAAAAAGTCCATAATTTTAATTGAAAAATTTATAGTAAGTATTGAATACTCATTGGATTTATTACTATTTGATTATTTATTTCCGGAAGGAGAATATTATTGTACCTGTTGGTGGAGTATGGGAGTTCCACTTTTCATGTATTGGGTGCTGAAGACCTGAAAATAAAATAAGAAGATGAATATACTAGAAATTCATGGCACCTATATACTTATTGGTTGAATACATTGTTTATGATTCATTCCCTATATCATTAGTATAATTTTCACTAGAAGGATGCAAGATTTGTATAAGATCAATCACTTACTGTAACTTGCTGATGGAGGAATTTGATGTATTCAATAGCTTCAGAGAGCACCGAGGCTGTATCAGTCTGACATGATAACATGATCGCAAGCCAAAAAGATAATCATTGATAAGCTTTCATCATTCAAGAATGCAAATGATCTATCACTATTTACTCTTTGTGAAAGTGAGCAAGCAAACAAGAGAGTTATCTTGCCTTTCCGAAAGGCGAAACCAATTGTTGGAGTGCAGTGATTCTGTCCCCCATCTTCTCTTTCCTTACCTGTGATCAAAGCTACAAATTCTCATTCATGTCTATAAATGATGTAAGGGATAAAAAGCTTGTATAGACTCATCTTGTCAAAATCTTTTATCAAATTTTCTGTACCTTAAAAGATGGCAAAGATGATGGTATTTCATTTCTAGGCCTTTTTGTTGCTGCTTCACTCCCACTTTTCTTTACTGCTATATTCGAATCCCGTACTTCAGATATATTCTGCTGGAAAAAAGAGTGAACCAAAAATTTCCAATCTCAATTGTCCAAACCCTAATCTTAAAAGCATAATTACCAATATCAATCAAATCTGAATATTGCATATATGTGTAGCTATATATATATATATATATGAGGTTTTTAGGCATAAAAGATGCCTAGTTGTACTCTTCCATTATCGTGTTAGATTTGCATACCTTTGGTTTTTCATCGAAATTCGATGTAGCAAACTGCGGTTGCATCGACGGGAAATAGCTCGGACGAACATCATTCATGGCACTTGCAGATGCATTCCAAAATGGAGTATTATTGGAGAAGTGCAATTGGTTACTAGAAGTCTGTTTGGGAGGTGAATTTCTCAAGAATTGAGGTCCTTTTGGCCAAGAAGGCAGCAATTCATTAGTGCCAAGACTATAATTTGCCCCGTATGCATAACTCATCGGTCTGTTCTCAAAAGAAGACTGCCGTGCTTGATTATCTGATATCAATAGCCCTTGTACCATAGTTGAAGGGCTTCCATAGATACTTGATGAATCCATTGGGAAACTAGACTGCAAGCCTTGACATGACACGGTACTATCACTGGAGCTCCCATGAGGGCTAAACTGTGGTTGATCTAAAGAAAAGCCTCGATTCATTTGCTTAAACTCACTCATAGAGGAATCTCCAGTGACCCCTGTGAACACTCTCTCCCTCCACTGAGATTGAGAAGATCCAATTCCTGCAGTTTCTTGCTGATAATTGGTGCTTGAACTCAAATTATCTTGTAGCATCGATCGAAAACTGTTCTCAGACTTGTCGCCGCGACTGCCAAAACAATTCTAACTTTAAAATTTGTTTGCACACCTGCTATATGCATATAAAGAAACGAAGAGTACGCATATATAGCTAGCTAGGGTTACAAGTGTATTTGTATGTGAACTTACAGTAAGGCTTGATTCCAATCCATGGCTTGTGAAGAGAGGCCCAAACCCATCATATGCAAGTCAGCTGAAGAATCATGGCCTTGTTGCAGCTTCTGGGAATCATGGAAAGCAACAGAACTATCTGAGACCGAAACAGTTTCCATTGAAGACCTTCCTTTGACATCAGCCATTTCTGTCGGCCAAGCAAAGCTACGTAAACTATTAAGTCCTGAAGTTGTAGAAGATGATCCAGTACTATCAAACCTGTTCCTGCTTGAAGATGAATCCCACCAGTTTGTGCTTGTGTACTCATCTGCCATGGCTTAACACTGCTTGGTCTCTTTGTGGTTATTGGTGTGCAAGAAACTTGGGTTTCTTGGGCTTTCTTTCTTGTTTTCTCGATTACTTTACTTAGCTTCTATGGTTACATAAAATGATAGAAAACGGTTCGCTGCATAACTTGAGTATTTATAGGAGCTGGAAACCAAAGTGACCATTTGGGTCCTGCGGTGTACCAATGAAAGAACTAATCGGGATGGTGGTGGTTGACATTTCTTTGAGTGAATACGAGTGATGATTAGACAAGGAAAATTTCATTTTGAAATTGAATTTCTTTTTATTTTTTCAAGCCTTTATTTTTTCCGGCTGCTTTTCCTTTTAGTTGAATACTAGATGTAGATCGTGCTAGGTCGCCTATCCGTATTATGTTTTATAAAAAATAATGTTTAGGTGTTACGAATAAAAATACTTTTACAACTTGAGTTATATTCTTTACCAGTTAAATAAGATCATTTTATTTAAATCAAATAAAAAAATAGGTAATAATTATAAAGGGATAACAAAAAAAAAAGAATCACAATAACTTAGATTTTTTTCTCAAAAGCAAAAAAATAATATTGTTCAAATTTCAGCTAATTAAATATAAAATGAACAAATTGGATAAAAGGTACAAAAATTGGCGCGACTCAACCTGGGTTAGCATTATAGAAATGTGATTTGGGCAATAAGGGGCAAGCCAACTCGGGTTAACCCGCCAAACCCGCATTCTATATATATCATAAGATTAGGATAACTCGATAGAAAAGAAAATAAAAAAAAAATATGCCAATCATTGTTAACATTTCAACACATATGACTCGAATCATTAGACTAACAATACCATACTTGAAAAAGCTGTGAAGCTCAATCCCTAAATAATATACCATAAATTTGGGTTGAAAAATTAGAGATCAAAAGAATACGAATCAAATTGAAAGAAATAATATATGAAAAATTAGGATTGAATGATGAAATTGAAAACAAAAAAAACTTTTACAAAAAAAACCAAGAACAAAAATAAAAAATCAAAAGAATAAGAACTAAAGTTGGAATATCAACAACAAAATGGACCAACATGTAATTTTCAGGGGAGAAGAAAGAGAAGAAAAAAAAGACCCACCAATTATAAATTGCCCAACTATCGCCGACATGTGTCGCATCAACAGGAAGAGGACATAACAAAGCTTTCAAAGACACGACATAAGAGCATTTTCTACCATCAAAAGGTGACGTACGCGCTGCCTGAAATGTGCGAGCTCCCCTACATGCTAGTAGTTTTTTCCATTTAAATATTAATCAGTCCTCATTAAAAGACCAAATTGCCCTCAATGAACCTGGTAATAACAAAAAAAACCAGAGTGAAAAGACCAAAAAGCTCTTAGACACATGGTTTAATTTTTTTTTTATTTAAAAGGTAAACTTGTCATTTTATTGTATTTAAAGAATGAAAAAACATGAATACCTTTGTGTGCTAGTCTTAGAAACTTTGACTTAGAGGGTAATTAGGTCATTTTACCATGCTTAAAAGATTAAAAAAGACTCTTATACCCCCGATCAATACTTAAATGACTAATATGGCATATGAAAAGATCAAAATACCCCCAACACCAAGGCATTTGATTTTTTTTTTTAGAAAAGCAAAATGATAATTACACTATAGTGTGAATAGGAAAATATGTTTATGGCCAATATGAATTTGCCTTCACTTTAGCTTTTTTGTTACTAGACAAGGACCCATGCTATGCCGTTTTTGTTTTTATAAAGAATAATATTTGAAAAAAGATTAAAAATCCTTTTTAAAAAAAAAAATATGCAACCTCATAAAAAGAGCAGACTTAACTCAGGTTAACCTACTAAACTCGTGTCTCATATCATGAGATTAGAATAACCCAATAAGTAAGTAGAATCACAAAGCCTATTTTTTTAACAAAACCATTGTCGAATAATGAAATTGAAAAAGAAAATAAGTAAAAAAGAAGAAGAAAAATCAATGTCAACACGTTAACTTTTCAAACACATGACTCAGGTCATTAGATTGGAAGAACCCTATATGAATAAACCAAGAAGTCCAATTCTCAATCAATTAAATATTAAAAGATTAAATTAAAAATAAAATTCAATTGCACAAATGGATCCAAAGCCAAAATAGCAATGAAAATAATGAAGACTAAAATTGAAATAAAATAAATAAATTAGACAACAACTATAAATTTTTGATTGAAGGGTGAAAATGAAAAAAAAAATCAATTTAACAAAAGGAGTAAAAAAAATAAAACAATTAAAAAGATGAGGACTAAATTGAAAAAAAATAACATATCACAACTTGAGATTAAATGATGAAATTGAAAACAAATTAAAATTTTACAAAGGGACCAAGAAAAAAATTAAAAATTAAAATAACAAGGACCAAAGTTGAAATCTCAATATATAAGAGGACAACTTTGAGATTTTGTATGACAAATATGAATTTCTAGGGGAGGAGAGAGAAAAATAGAAGAAGAAGAAAAAAAGATCAACGGTGTTAATTGCCACGCCCCTCCAATATTGCCATGCACCGGCCCAATCAAAAGTTCTCATAGTGGCACTTCTAACGATACGATGAAAGGTAAATTTTGATTGTCAGGAGGGGCCGCACACAATGCCTGAAGGACACAGGCATCTCCTAACATGCTAGATCGTGCGTTGCAAACGTCATTCACTTTTTGTTTTTTAATTATATTATATTTATTTAAATATCAAATTGCTTCTTATCCAACTTGATTATTATGAAAAAATAAATGTGAAAATAAAAAAAAAAACC
>Ga0307511_10006860_pt1 | contig 11483 bp, 13 predicted proteins | sample 13_EM_MG_FD_200266 | JGI IMG/M metagenome (GOLD analysis project Ga0307511, IMG submission 200266) | Populus trichocarpa ectomycorrhiza microbial communities from riparian zone in the Pacific Northwest, United States - 13_EM | ecosystem: Host-associated > Plants > Roots > Unclassified | place...
GCAGGAGCCGGAATCGCGGTCGGTCCGGAGATTAGCGTTACGTTCGCTCCCCTTCTCCTAGCCCCCTCGGCGATTGCGTACCCCATCTTTCCGGACGAACGGTTGGAGATGTATCGCACCGGATCGATCGGCTCGCGCGTCGGGCCGGCAGTGACGAGGATGGATCGGCCTTCGAGATCGCGCGTGGCGAACTGCTGCTTCACGAAATCGGCCAGGACAGGCGGATCCGGCATCCGTCCAGAGCCTTCGTCGCCGCAGGCCAGGATACCGCTGTCGGGATCGAGGACGATGACTCCGCGATCACGCAGTGTGGCCAGATTGGTTTGCACGGTCGGATGATGCAGCATCGACGTGTTCATGGCCGGCGCGACGATTAGGCTGCCGCGGTGGGCGATGGCGTAGGTCGAGAGCGCGTCGTCAGCCAGACCGATGGCCAGCTTGGCGATCATGTTGGCCGTCGCCGGTGCAATCAAAAGCAGATCGGCCCAGCGCGCCAGCTCGATGTGGTCGACGCCGCCCTGGCCCGAATTCCCCCACTGCTCGATGATCACGCCATGGCCGGAGACCGCCGCGAGCGAGAGCGGCGATACGAAGCGCGCAGCGTTGGGGGTGAGGATGACGCGAACATCAGCGCCAACGTCGCGCAGGCGCCGCACGACGTCCGGCGCTTTGTACGCCGCGATGCCTCCGGTGACGCCGAGGACGATGTGCATGGTGGGTTACCGAGTTGCCCAAGTTGCCAAGTTGCCCGGTTGCCGCAAGAAAAAATCGGCAACCGGGTCACCCGGCAACTCGGCAACCTTCGCAGCTACTCCGTTTCCAGCGCCGTGGTCTCTTCTTCCGGCGGCGTGAGCTGCCATTTCACCTGCTTCTTCTCGATCTCTTCCATCGCCACGCGGGTGGGCTTGGAGTGCTTGCTTCTGCTCTTCGGCGCGGAACCCTGCACGAGCTGCTCGGCGCGCTTGGCTACGAGCAGTACGTAGCGGAACTTGCTGTCAATGCCCTCTGGCAAACCTTCCATCTCGCTCCTCCTTCAGGCGCTCGGCCATCGCGGTGATCGCTTCGAGCGCCGTCTTCGTCTGTAGTTTCTTTGCGATGATCGCCGCCTTCAGACATTCGGCGGCGACGTTCAAATCGTCGTTGATGATGACGTAGTCGTAGAACTCTTTGCCGGCGTCGATCTCGTCGACCGCCTTTTGCAACCTCGTCTGAATCTCGTCTTCGCTGTTCAGTCCGCGATCGCGAAGCCGCTGATCGAGATGATCGAACGACGGCGGAAAGATGAAGATGTTGAGCGATCGCGGTTCCAGCTCGGCATCGGCCGCGATCTGACTGGCTCCCTGGTAGTCGATGTCGAGGATGACGTCTTCGCCGCGATTGAGCCTCGCCAAGACCTCGGCTTTTGACGTTCCGTAACGTTGCTCATGAACGAAGGCCCATTCGATAAATTCCCCGCGCGCCACCATGGCCTCGAACTCCTCGGTGGAAACGAAGTGATAGCTGATGCCGTCCTCTTCACCGATGCGCGGGTTGCGCGTGGTGTGCGAAACCGAGAAATAGAGGGTGATGCCGATCGGCTCGAGCTGTTCGCGGACTCTGTTGATCAGCGTCGTCTTTCCGGCACCCGATGGGCCCGAGACGATGAACAACGTCCCATCGGGGTGGAAGTTACTCGACATTCTGGACCTGCTCGCGTATCCGCTCGACCTCGGTTTTCAATTCTACAACGAGCGTTCGCAGCGCCGCGGAGCGCGACTTGGAGCCCATGGTGTTGACCTCGCGCAACATTTCCTGCGAGAGAAAATCGAGCTTTTTCCCCGCTGCGTCGTTGCCGTTGACGGCCTTTTCGGCCTGCTCGACGTGATGCGCAAGCCGCGTCAGCTCCTCGGCCACATCGCCTTTCTCGACCATGATCACGACTTCCTGGGCGATGCGATCCTGATTCACTTCGACGCCGGCCGCTTTGGCGATGTCCTGCACCCGCTGCTGGTACGAAGTCAGCAGCTCGGCGCGGATCTCATCGCGATGCGTGGCAAGGTGCGTTTGCAATTCGCGAATCGTCTGCAGGCGGGCCGCGACATCTGTACGAAGCGATTCGCCTTCGCGCGTGCGCATGGCCAGCATCTGCGCGAGCGCGGCGCGCACGAGCGTAGCCAGAGCTTCGCGTTCGTCGTCCGTGATCTCGGTGTCGATCGCTTCGACCTGCAGAAGATCGGGAACGCGCAAGAGATCGCCGCCGGAGAACGTCGAGCCGAGGCCGAGCTCTTCAGCGATGGCGCGAAGCTGCGGCACGACGGTGTTGGCGATCTGCGTGTTGATGCGAACGTTGTAGTCCGGCTGGGCTGTCCGCTGCACGCGGATGGAGATGTCGACCTTGCCGCGCGAGAATGTCTCGGAGGCCAGACCGCGCACCATGGCCTCGGCCTCCCACAGGTAGTCGGGGATGCGCACCGAGGTTTCGAGAAAACGGTGATTGACGCTCTTGGCCGTCACCGCAACAAAGTAGCGCGCGGAGAGCGCGCCTGCTGCCCGGCCGAAACCGGTCATCGATGTGATCATTCGTTTACCAACCGTTCTGCTTCATCTGCAAGATCGTTCATCGTCACTTCCAAACGTTGCCGCCACTCTTCCGTGTCGCCGTCACGCGGCACGAACATCGGCGCGCCGTAGAGGTAGAGGACGCGCGTGAACGGATATGGCAGGACCATCCGATCCCACGAGCGCAACAACTTTTTTTTTTAGCGGCGAAGGCGAAGGGAACGATCGGCAGCCCGCTCACTTTCGCAACGTAGATGACGCCGTCCTTCACCACCTGCGATGGTCCTTTGGGACCGTCGGGCGTGAAGGCGATGTTCTTTCCGGCGCGGATGTCACGCAGGATCTCGCGAAGGGCGACGTCGCCTCCGCGGGTAGACGAGCCGCGTGCGGTCTCTGCTCCGTAGAGATGCAGAACGCGCGAAACGATCTCGCCATCTTTCGAGCGCGAGATGATGGCCGTCGTGGGAACGCGCCACTTCGAGTGCAGCGACAGCAGGATGTGCCGGTGCCAGAAGGCGAGGATGTAGCGCGGCTGATTGTCGAGATTCTCCGCGTTGACGTGGCGTACGCGCATCGTGGCGTGAAGGCCGCGAAGAAAGAGATAGCCGAGGAGCGAGAGTAGTTTCATGCGATCGCCCCGGTTGGAACGGCATCGTCGGCGAACTGCAGATCGTACAGCTTGCGATAGACGCCGCGACGCGCAAGGAGGTCGTCGTGGCTTCCCGTCTCGACGATCTCGCCCTTGTCGAGGACCACGATCTTGTCGGCGCTACGAATGGTAGAGAGCCGGTGGGCGATGACGAGCGTCGTCCGGCCCTGCATCAGATGTTCGAGCGCGCCCTGCACGAGACGCTCGGACTCGGTGTCGAGCGCCGACGTCGCTTCGTCGAGGATCAGGATGGGAGGATCTTTGAACAGCGCGCGAGCAATGGCCAGACGCTGGCGCTGCCCGCCGCTGAGGAGCACGCCGCTCTCGCCGATCTCGGTGTCGTAGCCCTGCGGCATGGCGGTGATGAAGTCGTGGGCGTTGGCCGCCTTTGCGGCGTCGATGACGCGCTTTTCATCGGCGTCGTCGAGTCCGTAGGCGATGTTGTTGCGGACGGTGTCATTGAAGAGAACGACCTCCTGCGTGACCAGTCCCATCAGCGCGCGCAGCGATGCGAGCTTGACGTCGCGCACGTCGCGGCCGTCGATGGTGATCCGGCCGCCGCTGACGTCGTAGAAACGCGGCAGGAGATTGACGAAGGTGGATTTGCCCGCACCACTGCCGCCGACAAGAGCGACGATTTCTCCCGGGGCGACGGTCAGGTCAACGGTGGTCAGGACAGGTTCGGCTTCATACCGGAAGGAAACGTCTTCGTACCGAATGCCACTGCCAACCGAGGCGATATCAATGGCGTTTGCCTTGTCGGCAACTTCGTTCGGGATGTCGAGCATCTGGAAAACGCGCTGTGCGGCCACAAAGGCAGTGTTGACCGAAAGGTTGACCTTGTTCAGCTTCTTCACCGGCTGGTACATGGCCAGGAGCGCCGCGAAGAAGCTGATGAATTCTCCCAAGGTCAGCGTGCCGTCCCCGATGCGCCGGTGCGCGTACAGAAAAAGCGACGCCATGCCGCAGCCAGCCAACAGTGCCATCACCGGCGAGTTGAGGGCCTGAATCCTCTGCGCCTTCAGGTTGGAGCCAAGGTGGCGGCGCGTGGCTTCGAAGAACCGCCGGATCTCGAAACGCTCCATGGTGAAGGCCTTGACGATGCGCACGCCGCGGATCGTCTCCTCCAGAATCGTGGCCAGGTCGGCCATCCGCTCCTGCGAACGGTGCGTCGTGCCACGCAGCCGGCGGCCGAAATGGACGACGGGGATGACCAGCACGGGGGCGCCGATCAGGGAGATCAGAGCCAGCTCAGGGTTCGTGAAAGACACATAGACGATCAGGCCGAGAAGCGTGAGCGACTCCTGAAAAAGATCGCCCATGCGCGTGGAGACGGCGGCCTGAATCTGGTCGGCGTCCGACACGATGCGACTGACCATCTCACCGGTCGAACGCTCGGAGAAAAAGCGGTGGCTCTGGTAGATCAGGCGTTCGTACAAGTCGTTCCGCAGATCGCGAACGGTGGAGAGGCCAACTTTCTGGAAGGCGTACTCGGAGAAAAACGAAGTACAGGCGTTGATGAGAAAGACGATGATGAGCGCGATCAAAATGCGCTTGGCCTGCAGCTCGTGGTCGACCCGCCACCACGCCTGGATACGCCGGGCCGTGCGATCGTACGCGTTGATGACGGCCCCGCGCTTTCCTTCAGTAACGTCGCGTTTGAGGATCGTGTCGAGAACCCGTTGTTTGACGGCAGCTTCGCGCGAGACGTGACTCGGCTCGACGGCCCGTTTTGCCGGCGGAGCGAGAACGATATCGAAGATGGGCTGTACTAGTGCGATCATCGTCGTCTGGGTGGCGGCGAAGAGCACCATCGACGAAAAGGCCACCATCGCCCACGCCTTGTAGCGTCTCAGATAGCGGTAGAGCCGCCGGAGAACCTTCATCGTGCGAGGACTTTCATGATCGCTTCGGCGGCGCGCCGTGCCGCACCGGCGTCGCCGAGTTTACTCCGCACGGCCGCAAGCTCTTCGACGACGCGCGCATACACGCCGGGCTCGAGTAGCTCGCGCGCCTCGGCGGCAATGCGTTCTCCGTTCACGTCGCCCTGAATGAGCTCGGGGACGATCTGCTTACCGGCCACGATGTTGATGAGGGCAAAGTGGGGAATGGTGACGACCATTCTGCCGAGCCAGTAGTTGGCGCGCGAGAGGCGGTACATGACGATGACCGGCGTTCCCAGAACGGCGCATTCGAGAGTGGCCGTTCCCGATGAGGAGAGGGCGAGGTCTGCGGCAGCGATCGCCTCGGCGTTGTCGTGGGCAACGATTTGGACGTTCCTTCCGGCGGCGAATCGATCGATGAGCGCGCGCGGAATCGTCGGCGCCTGAACGACGAAGGCGTCGATGGCGCGCTCGCGCGCGAGCGCATCGACGGCGTCGAGCATTGCCGGCAGCAGCGAGACGACTTCGGCGCGGCGCGATCCCGGAAGCAGAGCGATGCGCGTGACGTCGTCGCTCTTCGATGGCCGCTCGATGTGGCCGATCTCTTCGATGATCGGATGTCCGACATAGTCCGCTTCGATTCCGTGCTCGCGGTAGAAAGTCTCCTCGAAGGGGAAGATGACGATCATCCGGTCGACGTACTTCGCGACCTGCTTCACTCTCCCCCGCCGCCAGGCCCAAAGCTGCGGCGAGATGTAGTAGACGACGCGCAGACCGAGCTCTTTGCAACGCCGCGCCAGGCGAAGATTGAAGCCGGGATAGTCGACGAGCAGCACGGCGTCGGGTTTCTGCTTCGCGATCTCTTCGATCAGATCGTCGTAGATCCGGCGGAACATTCGCAGGTGGCGAAGGACGTTGAAGAAGCCGACGATCCCCATCTCCCGGGCGTGATGGACGAGGCGCATCCCTTCTCGTGCGAGCAGATCGCCTCCGATGCCGAAGGTCTCGATAGCCGGATCGAGACGCTTCAGCTCGCGGAGGACTTCGGCGGCGTGCAGATCGCCGGAGGCTTCACCGGCGACGATGGCGAGTTTCATGGTTTCGAATCAACGCAGAGGAAACGGGTACATCAGCCAGGCCAGCGCAATGCCGCCGAAGAACAGCGAGCAGAAGACGAGGAGGAAGAAACGGATCCGCTCTCTGCGCGTCTCTTTCCACAACAGCGCGAAGAAGATACCGGTGGCCACGGCGTAGAGGAACATCAGCGCGATGTGATTGCGTAGGAGGCTCATTCTTTTCGTCCCTGCGCGATATCGAAGACGTCGAGGATGAGGAGCAGGTTCATCAGTCCGGCCGTGATGGTGAAGGCCGTCCCGTGCTCGAAGGTAATCGAGGTGACGTCGCCGTGCACGCCCATCTTCACGGCGATCCAGTAGACCAGGCCGGCGCCGAGCGAGCCGAGCGCGGCCAGCATGCGCAGCACCGATCCGTTGGCCTGGCCGATCGTGTAGAGATCGCCGTCGACGGCGATGCCGATCAGGAACATCAGCACCACGACGCAGAAAAACGTGATGGCCCGAGCCCGGCGCCCGAGGTAGAAATGGCCGGCGCCGGGAACGAGATACGCCAGCAACAGGGCAAAAACGGTGCGGCCTTTCATTGGCTTGAGAACGTGTCCTTTCGGAGTTTCCTGAAGTGCGGCAGGAGCTTGTCATAGGTGACGTCCAGCTCCTCCGGCACGATGCGCGTGCGCGCGGTGACAGTCATGAAGTTGGAGTCGCCGCCCCAGCGCGGAACGATGTGCATATGGTAGTGGTCGAGCACTCCTGCGCCGGCAACGGAACCGAAGTTCATTCCGACGTTGAAGCCGTCCGGATGGTAGACGTCAGAAAGGATCCGCTGCGCCTCTGCGGTCAGCCGGATCAGGGCGCGAAGAGAATCGTCGCGGCTGTCGAAGAGCAATGCGTCGTGCGCGACCGGCGCGACCATCAGGTGGCCGTTGGTGTAGGGATAGCGATTCAGCATGACCAGCGCCCGATCGGTGCGGAAGACCGTCAGCGTGTCACGGAGCGTTTTCGATTTCACCGCGTTGCAGAAGATGCAGGCGGGAGTCTCGCTTTTGGGCGAGGTCAAGTAGGAATACCTCCAGGGGGTGAATAGGATTTCCAACTTCTTACGTCGTCCCGCCTTGGTCCGAGGCAACGGCGACTTCCATCACCTTATTGATCAGTTCCTTCAGTTCTTTGCCCGGCTTGAAATACGGGATCTTCTTCGACGGCACTTCGACTTTCTCGCCGGTCTTCGGATTGCGGCCGGTGCGCGATTTGCGGCTGCGGAGGCGGAAGCTGCCGAAGCCGCGCAGCTCGATCTTCTGGCCGGAGCGGAGGGAGTCGACGATGGAGTCGAAGACGATGTTGACGATCGTCTCGGCCTGCTTCTTCGTCAGCTCGACGACGCGCGCGACTTCGTCCACAAGCTCCGCTTTGGTCATCACGCCTGCTTTGCCCTCAATCGCTTCTTCGGGTTCGTGATCCAAAGGTGCCTCCTCGCTCATGACGCTCACCACTGAAATAGAAACCGCGGACGGCGGGTGAGAATGCGGCTGATCGCCGTTTCCGTATCGGAGTCGTCGCTGGTCAGCGCATCGAACAGACTGCGCGTCCGTTTCTTCGGATAGATGGTTCCGGGCTTGCCGGAAATGTGGCCGAGCTTGCCGGCCACGCGAATGGCGTCGTCGAGATTGCCGAGCTGATCGACGAGTTTGAGCTCGAGAGCCTGCTCGCCGGTGAAAACGCGTCCGTCGGCGATCTTGCCGACCTCTTCCTCGCTCAGTTTGCCTTTTCGTCCCGCCGCCACGGCACGGACGAACTGCGAGTGCAGTTGCATGACGATCGATTGGAAATAGGCGCGCTCGGCGCCTGACAGCTCTTCGTATGGCGAGCCGGCAGCCTTCATGGCACCGCTGGTGATGGTCTGCGGTTTCAGTTTGGCCCAGGCCAGTAGATCCTTGGTCTGCATCCACTGCAGGATGACGCCAATCGAGCCGGTGATCGATCCCGGATTGGCAACGATCGTGTCGCAGGCCGAGGCGATGTAGTAGCCGCCGGACGCCGCGACGCTGTCGAGCGAGGCGATGATCGGTTTGCCGCTGCGCGAGCGGACGTTGCGGATCTCTTCGTAGATTTCCTGCGACGGCGCGATCGCTCCGCCAGGACTGTTGATGCGCATGATGATCGCTTTGACGCTGGAGTTGCGCGCGTAGCGGTGCAGCGCATCGATGGCCTCACGCGAGCCAAGGATCTCGCCGTCGATGGGGATGATGGCTACCTTGTCGCCGAAAACGTCGCCGCGCGAGGTGGCGTCGTTGTTGGCCATGGCCGCGATCAGGAATCCGACGAGCAGGACGCCGCCGAAGACGACGAGGCATCCGCTCAATGCGCCGAAGAAGAAAACCCCTGCGCGCGATTTGCGCGGAGGCGTCGAGACGATCGGTTCAGGAGCCGGCTGAGGGATCGGCTCACCTATCGATTGACCTGGGCCAGTTACAGGATCGAGTTCCGACATGCGATCAGCCTTGCGGCGTGGTCTCCGGCGTGGGAATCGGCTCTGCTTCTGCGTGTTCTTCCGCTGCCGGCGCCGCTGCGGCGTGCTCGGCGATCTCCGCTTCCGTGAGCGGTTCGACGTCGCGCGTCGACAAGCCGATCTTCTTGTCGGTCCAGTCGATCTTGATCACGCGAACGCGCACCGCCTCGCCGGCGTGAAACGTCTTGTCGAGCTTCGCTTTCGGATCGCGCGAGATCTCGGAGATGTGCGCCAGCCCTTCGACGCCATCGGCGACGCGGATGAAGAGGCCGAAGTCGGTGATCTTGGCAACGGTACCGATCAGCTCATCGCCGACGTTGTGAGCTTTGGCGAAATTGTCCCACTCGTTCGGAAGGAACTCTTTGATCGAGAGCGACAGACGCTGATTCTCGCCGTCGACGCTGATGACGCGAGCCTGCACGGCGTCGCCCTTCTTCAGCACTTCGTTCGGATGTTTGAGGCGGCGGTTCCACGACATGTCGGAGATGTGGATCAATCCGTCGATGCCGTCTTCGACTTCAACAAACGCTCCGAAGTCTGTGAGGTTGCGAACTTTGCCGGTGATCACGGCGCCGATCGGGTAACGCACGGCGATCGTGTCCCACGGGTTCTCTTCGAGGGCCTTGAGCGAAAGCGAGATACGCCGGTTCGGAAGGTTGACGTCCGTGACGATGGCATCGACTTCGTCGCCAATGGTCAGGAGCTTGGAGGGGTTGCGGACTTTCTTGGTCCACGACATTTCGGAAACATGGATGAGTCCTTCCACGCCTTCCTCGAGCTCAACAAACGCGCCGTAGTCGGTGAGCGAGACGACGCGGCCGTGGACCTTGGAGCCGAGCGGATAGCGCTGCACGACATCCGTCCATGGGTCCTGACTCTTCTGCTTGTAGCCGAGGGAAACGCGCTCGGCGGCCGGGTCGAACTTAAGGACGACCACTTCGATCTCATCGCCCACGTTGAAGTATTCGGAAGGATGATTGACGCGGCCCCAGGAGACGTCGGTGATGTGGAGCAGTCCGTCGACGCCGCCGAGGTCGACGAAAACGCCGTAGTCGGTAATGTTCTTGACGACGCCGTGGGTGTGCTGGCCTTCCTGCAGACGGCTGAAGGTATCTTTTTTGGCAGCAGCCTGTTCCACTTCGACGATGGCGCGGCGCGACAGAACGATGTTGTTCCGCTTTTTGTCGAAGGAGACGATCTTGAATTTGTACTCCTGGCCGCGCAGGGCATCGAGGTTCTTGACCGGCTTGGTGTCGATGAGCGATCCGGGAAGGAACGCTTTGACGCCGCCGACGTCGACGGCCAAGCCGCCTTTGACGCGCTCGACGACGCGGCCGGCGATCGGTTCGTCGGCTTTGAAGGCGGCTTCGATGCGGTCCCAGACCAGCATCCGTTCCGCTTTTTCGCGCGAGAGGACGATGTAGCCGCTGTTGTTCTCGAGCCGCTCGATGTAGACGTCGAGCTCATCGCCGGTCTTGACGGTTATTTTGCCGTCGTATCCGGTGACTTCATGAACCGGCAAAACGCCCTCGGATTTGTAGCCGATGTCGATGACGACTTCAGCGCCGATGACCTTCAGGACACGTCCGCGGATGATGTCGCCCTCGGCGAAGTTCGACATTTTCCGGTCGTACATGTCGAGCAACTCGTCCATGCCGAGACCTTCCAGGTCGTTTGTCTCCCCCCCTTGTCGGAGCGGTTGTTTAAGGTTTTTGGGATCGTCACTCGACGGCATGAAGCGGGCTACCTCCTGGAATTTTGGGCGCATCCGCCCGAAGGCGCATTGGGCGTAAATTGTTGATACTAGTCGAAATGCGGAGTTTAGTGGCGACTCTGGAGAGGAGTCAAGGAATTACGGGCGTCAAACGGCGGACCAGCACAAAGGAGCCGGAGCGCTGGCGTCCCGCCGGCTGGCCGAGCGGCGTCTCGCCGCTGCGTTGACGCGAGTTTTGCGATCGGCACAGTCAGGCGGCGAGGACGCCAGCGCTCCGGCTTCGCTCACGATGACAGTTCGACAATTCGCTGCACCACCTCATCGATCGTCAAATCCGAGGTGTCGATGACCGTGTAGGAGTCGTCGTACCGGAGGGGGGAATCGTTGCGGGTGGAATCCTGATCGTCGCGGGCGATGGTGGCGGCAAGGATGGAGTCGTAGGGAACTTCCTCACCTTTGGCCTGGAGCTCGTCGAACCGGCGGCTGGCGCGGATCTCGGGACGGGCGGTGAGGAAGAATTTGTGCGGCGTATCGGGGAAGACTTTCGTCCCGATGTCACGCCCTTCCAGCACGCCGCCGCTGCGTCGTCCAAGCTCCTGCTGCAGACGGACGAGGACGCGGCGCACGGCGGGGACGGCGGAGACGTTGCTGGCGGCCATACTGATCTCGGGTGTGCGGATGAGGGCGGTGACATCCTCTCCATTGAGCAGAACTCGGCCGCTTTCGCCGGGGATGAAGTCGATCTGCGTGCGCGACGCAAGCGCTTCGAGTTTCACTTCGTCGCGGGTGTCGATCCCTTCGCGCGTGGCGGCAAGAGCGAGGGCCCGGTACATGGCGCCGGTGTCGATGTGAGGAAGGCCGAGGGCGCGGGCGGCGAGGCGGCTTGTCGTTGTCTTGCCGACGCCCGAAGGGCCGTCGATGGCGATAATCCGCGGCGCCGGCATGAGGATCTAGCGCCGTGCGCTGCTTCGCGACGGGCGCGCGCCTGCGCGACGTGCGGCTGGCTTCTTGCTGCTGCCGGATTTGCTCGTCGTCCCCTTCGCGCGCGGCGTCGCCGGACGCGGAGACGGCGTGCGGCGCGTGGAACTGCGAGTGACTGCCGAGCGCTTCGCCGCGG
>Ga0307511_10006862_pt1 | contig 11482 bp, 5 predicted proteins | sample 13_EM_MG_FD_200266 | JGI IMG/M metagenome (GOLD analysis project Ga0307511, IMG submission 200266) | Populus trichocarpa ectomycorrhiza microbial communities from riparian zone in the Pacific Northwest, United States - 13_EM | ecosystem: Host-associated > Plants > Roots > Unclassified | place...
GTGTGATAGTGGTTGTTTTTTAAAATATTTTTTATTTTAAAATATATTAAATAATATTTTAAAAAAAAATTATTTTTGATATCAGCATATCAAAATGATCTAAAAATATTAAAAATATATTAATTTAAAAAAAATAAAAAAATATTAAAATTTTTTAAAAACACTTTGTGATTATAGTGTCAAACACTGCTTTATTCCGTGGGAAGTTTGCCTTATCAGATGCTTATGAAGATCACTTTATGCTCCCTGGAAGAGATATCATTGTGGGAACACATCGAAGAGTCGTGTTAAACTCCTTCACAAGAAACATAAGTGCTGTATTCCCTTTCTTGTCCATTATTGACCATTGCAGGCAGGGCTTGCCTCGAGAGTGAAGCTTTGTATTGTTATTGTCTCGAATGTGCCTGGAAACATATTTGTAATTTTCAGAAATGGCAGAAAATAGGCTTAAGATACTTTTGAGTATTGATAATGGAAAAGAGAAGGATCGGACTTTTAAATAGTGAGCAATTTGTTTGTTGTTTGAATGGTAAAATCTTACTTAAATCGAGAATACGTGCAAATTAAATGTTTTGATTTTCCCTTCATTCCGTTTTTTTTTCCTTTGATTTTTAATGGTCTAAGGTATCTCTGGGTTAGCCTTTTGGTTCATAACAAGGTCAGATCTTGGATGAGAGATTCTCACGTTCATAGCATTTTTATTTTCGATTATGTTAAAATTATTTTTTTAAAAATAAAAAATATATAATTTTAATGTATTTATAAATAAAAAATAATTTAAAAAATAAATCTTATTATATTATTTTGATTATTTTATATTTTTAAATTATTTTAATTTATTGATGCTAAAAATAATTTTTTAAAAATAGAAAATATATATTATATTAATACATTTTAAAATAAAAAATAACCGGTTCTATCTCATAAGAAAAACCACACGTAGAGAATTAGAATGAGTTCAATTTCGTATTAAATCTATGGTTTCCAAACACGATGAGAGAATATTTTCTTTCTTGCTCGAATTGATGCAAGCGAATTGGGTGCTAGAGAATCTGGCACCAGAGGATTATTATTTTAGGTAAATAAAATGTGTGGACCGCGTGTTTTCTTTACGAGATTCTTCTCCCTTCTCGCTCGATCCAGAACTTTCTTAATGGACTCCAGGGTGGGTCCCTAGATGCGTCAATTGCACGCCTGAACCGTCCATATCTTAAACGAAAAACCTAAATCCAGCCGTTCACATTCATTGTTCCTTGATCTGCTCCGTACACGTGTGAAGAGCCCACCTCTATTCTTCTAACCACTATAAACCAACCTATGCGTTCCTATAAAAGCAATCTCTAGTGGTCTGTAATTTTCTCATCTTGGAATCCAAAACACAAATCCTGCTCAGAAAAAAAAAAAATCGTCTGTTGCGAGTTCTGTCGAGCAAGAAGTAGATATATGGTGCTAGAATTCGAGATTCCTAGCGCTTTCGATCCATTTGCCGATGCCAAACAGTCAGGGACCAAAGAGTATGTGCACATACGCATACAGCAAAGGAATGGAAAGAAGAGCTTGACTACAGTTCAGGGTCTACCTAAAGAGTTGAGCTACGAAAAGATCCTCAAGACTCTCAAGAAAGATTTCTGTTGTAATGGGAATGTTGTGCAGGACAAGGAACTTGGCAAGGTCATTCAACTCCAAGGTGATCAACGCAAGAACGTCCAGAATTTCCTTGTTAATCAGAACATTGTGAAGAAGGACCAGATCAAGATTCATGGTTTTTGAATCAATCTAGTATTTACTACATCTAAATTATTAATTAAGTTACTGTGTGTGTGTTTGATCTTTTTCTCTCCTTTATGCCGCTGAATTGTTGTTATTGTAACAACAGTAATGCGTGTTTTCAGTTTCAACAATAATAATAGTAATAGTTTCTTAAACTTTTGTGATTTCTCCCTTCGCTGTTCGGAAAGTATGTGTGGTCTTGGAATTACGAGTTCTTTAAAGACTTTTTTTTTAAAAAAAAAAAAATTAATTTACACCTTCATGTAGACTGTGGAGAGCACGTTTCACAGGTAAGATGTTTTTTAAAGTAATTTTTGTATAGAAATATATTTAAAAAGTTATTTATTAAGTTTTTTTTATATCATTATATAAATCAATTCAAAAAAATAAAAATTTGCAAAACTACAGATTAAACACATCTTTAAAAATAGATATAAACATTTTAATGGTTGTTCCCAAAGTTTTCAATACCGTTGTTGAAGACCTTTCGGGTTTTTAGTTAGTACGAAACTTTTTGGTGCCGACAACTTTTTTTTAACGTTTCGTTTCCGAGTTAGAATTATAATAAATATATTTATTAATGAATTCATTATCTTAACTTTAATTGTTTAAATATTACCACGTGTAAAGTGGATAAATTAATACATATTATAGAATGTATAAATATGTTTGTAAATTATTTTGTAGATGTTCGTAATCACTGAAAAATATGAATTGATAAATTAAACTTTTATAAATATTAAGTAATGGTATTTAATATATATATATATATATATATATATAAGATAGATTAAATGTAATCAATATTAGAAGTGAAGAAAAAATTTAATTAAAAAGTCACTATTAATATGGCACATAGCAAATTAGGAAGGCTAATGCACAAACATCTTCGGTGCTGGGGGCAAAATGTTCTGGAAGCGATTATGTGTGCTCGAAGAGGTGATTAAAAAAATTAAAAAATTGATTAAATTGAAAAAATAGAAAAAAAATCATAAAAAAAATGTTTGAACCAATTAAAAATTTGAAAAAACCGATCGGTTCGGTTTTGATTTTATAAGACTGAAACTGAAAAAACCAAACCGAACCCAAACCGAAAAAAACCAAGTCAAACCGGAAAAAAATATAGCCAAACTGAAAAAAACCGAGCCAAATCGGTTTTTATCCAAACAACCAAACCAAAAATGATCGGTTTGAACCGGTTTTGTTTTTTTTTAAAAAAATTCAGTTTCATTATTTTTTTTTAATAAAAACCAAATCGAACAAAAAAAATCTTCCATACCCGAAGCTCTTCACTTTTCCAAGACTGAATTCGTGGTAATATAATGTGTAAATTGTTGTGAATATGTTTATGGTTGGATAAATAAGGCAGAGTCTATGAAAGTCTTGATGCATTAAATGCACAGGATAATAAAATTATCATAGTATGATCAACTTACATTTTTATGAATGATTTTACGAATCCGGAGATTAAGCTTGAAAAATGATGTTTTTGGTGTTTTAATTATTTTTTCAAATGATTTTGGATTTTAATTACTCTTAATACTTAGATTTGAATTCGTTTTTATTAAGTCGTCTTTAAATTTTATATGAATAATTGATGTGCTATTTTTTTTTCCATAGAATTGTTGAATCACAAAATTTTCATAAGAAATCAGGCTATTCTGTTTATTTCTTTATAGTTTCGTATTGTAACCTTGAGACCTGAGAATTATGGTTTTATTTGAAGTGTTTCCATAGGTTATGATATTGTCAGGTAGGTAATAACTACCACCTATCTAACAGCATCATTGTTTCTATTTGTGGGAATAATTGAAAGGGTGGTATTAGTTATTTTTTAAAATATTTTTTTATTTTTTTAAAATTATTTTTAATATTAGTACATTGAAATAATTTAAAAATATAAAAAATGTATTATTTTAAAATAAAATAAAAAAATAAAAAATTTTCAAAACTTTTTAAAATCGCTTCCAAATCATAAACACTGTCTAAATCTGTTCAAGGCATAAACGGAATAAACCATTTACTTTCTATCTGCGTCTTGTTAAAATAAAAAAAATAAAAAAACTGATCCAGGGAGTTAATTCACTGTACACATAGACAAATGGCTGATTCGTCTTTTTCTTATGTTTTTTTTTATAATCATGTCAAATCAAGGGCATTCTTCTTAAAACCCGTGGCTTGGAAGCCCAAATGCCCACCAAAATATCTGCGAGTCCATCAGGGAGTTTTCTTTTTAATGAAGTTCATCAAGGCTTCAGACTTCAGATCAGACAAGAAGGAATCTTTCTATAATGATATGCTACAGTGAATCTCAAGGTAGGAAATATAGCGAACCCTCCAGTAATTACGTGGCACTGGTTTTATCAGTGCCGGATCATGTCTTCTTAAATCTTAATGTCCCATTTACAGACAACCGCAGAAACGACGCCGGATGTATGTAGAGACAGCGGTTGCTGATTCTAACCAGCAGCAATGGTGACCCTTTAGTTCCCTGAAAATGAAGTTTCAACCTCGAAGATCAGCACTAGCAGCAAGCTCAAAAACCCATTCTAGAATGAATAGAAGTAAGTCTAGTTTGCTTGTAACTGTTTCTTGAACAGCTTCAGTTTTCTTCTTCTCTGCTCTCTTTGCATTTATGTTTGTAGATATGTGAAGATTTGGTCATTTGAGTTTGGTGCTTTGCATTGTAGGTTTCGTTTAGTGACTTAATCGTTTCCAAGATCAACATAGTAGCAAGCTAAAAAAAAGCCCGTTTTAGCATTTAACAAGTTAAGTTTCCTCTTCTTGCCGTTGTCTCTCTTTGCATTACCTGTATTTGAGGTTGTTGCTTTGTTTTGTATGTTTCTCTAGTCACTTAAATAATTTCATGTTTCTGCTGCTTGATTGATTCATTTGAAAGATACTTGCATTTGTACTTTATTTACTGGTAGATGTTTGTAAAAGCCTTGAACTTTTGTTCTTAATTTCTCTTTTTAAGTTACAAAAATGGATGAAATAATATGATAGGTAATGATGGTATGTGATTTGGTACAGGAGGTGATTAAGATTGTGCTTTGATATGTGAAGATGAAGATGATCTATTAATTTATTAGTGCTAGAACTTGGTAGTTGTGCTTTGCTACTTTGGCATAGTTCCTGCGAATAAAGATGAAAAGAATGGAAAACAGAATTATGGGTGTGTTCCTAGAATATGATACATGAAAAGCTCAGCTTGCCTTTTCAAATTGGCTCTAGCAAGCTTGCTTGAGTCCGGTCTTTTCATTTGCTTGGATTTTATCGAGATTTGTGCCATTTATTTTATTTCTTCTGCCGTGCTTTCTCTGATTTAAATCAGCTATTTTTTGACCGGTAATGTTGAAAACTCTCTCAAATCTATCATCATTGGTTGGTTTGGACAGAGTAAAAATTATAACAGAATAAGTTCAAATTGAAGGCGAAAATTCAAGAATGAGGCTACATTCTTATTTGCAGGTTTTATTGCTTATGACAGTGCTACATAGATGAGTCTGATTATTTGGGATGTGCAAGAATGAAATCATTGAAAATAGCTTTGTCTATGTTCAAAATGAAGAAATGGTCCGGAGGGGTTGTGATTATAGCTCTTGCAATAATTCTGGTTTTCAGTTATAGCCTTGTGGGAACTCGGACACAAAAAAAGCAGTCATCATATGATTTTTTCCGAAATCATCCAGCTGGTGATTCTCATTTGAAGGACAACCATCCTGCTAAATCTCCTCAATTGGAACTGAAGAAAGCAACAAAATCATCCAAGAAGCCACATTATATAAATGTTGAAGGGCTTAGTGATTTGTATGCTCAAAACAATATTTCCAAGGATGAATCAAATGCCTTGGTTGTTTGGTTTCAGATGCGTTTGCTGCTGTCAAGGTCTGATGCTTTGCCTGAAACAAATCAGGGGATTAGAGAGGCTTCGATAGCATGGAAGGACTTATTGTCCAAAATCAAGGAAAACAAGGCTGCCCAGCTCTCCAATATTAACAAAACAGAGGATAAGAACTGTCCATACTCTGTAAGCACAATTGATTTGACAACATCAAGTGGTGAAACAATTCTTGATATCCCTTGTGGTCTAGCTGAAGATTCTTCCATTTCAGTACTTGGCATTCCAGATGGGCACAGCAGAAGCTTTCAGATTCAACTTCTAGGGTCTCAACTTCCAGTGGAGTCAAACCCTCCTATTATCTTGCAGTACAATGTGAGCCTACCAGGAGACAATATGACAGAGGAGCCATTTGTTGTGCAGAATACATGGACTAAAGAACATGGCTGGGGAAAAGAAGAAAGATGTCCTAGTCATAGATCTGTTAACATCCCAAAAGGTATAAATCATTTTGATTCTTTCTTGTTTGTGACAACGCATTATCTGGAGTCCATACCTGCAGTTGTTCTAGAATTAATGCAACTCCCATGTTTTAACATTGTATTGCTTAAACATTCCATAATTAAATGCTACACGCAAACATTACTCGTTGTCCGTGCAGCCATTGGACTCGTGGCACTTGGTAATCGTATGTGTTTTTTTTTTTTTAATCTTGTGAATACATTAGTTAAATTAACTAATGATGTTTCGGTTTACATAGGTTGTCAATTTCGTTCCGTTTCGCCCGGAATGCCCGAAACATTCCATACCAATTCAAAAAATGGAACAAAACGGAACAAAATCTCTTTTTCATTACTATTTTCAATAACAATGATATTGAAAATAATATTGAAAATTATTATTACTATTTTCATTAACAATGATATTAATTTTTTAAAATATATATGGTTTATATTCATGTTGTTTTTTTCATGTTTATACTTTGTAGGAATTTGAGCAAAACAAAGAATGCTTTAGATTCCATTAGCCTTGATGACATTGACCTAACTTTATATTTAAAATATTTGTGTTAAAACATTTTACTTTCATAATATTTTGATATTTTGTTTAAGTTGAATTATTTTAAGTTAAAGATCTATTTAATCTTGACTATTTAGAAATATTTTAAATTTTGAAATTATATTTGTTTGGCATTGTGTTTGTATTGCATAATTTATAATTAATTTATCTTGAATTTGAATTATGTTTGTTGAATATATATATATAAACAGTACAACCTCGTAACGGTACGCTGAAACACTCCGAAACTGAAACATTCCATTCCAATTGAAAAAACAAAACACCTACCGAAACGGAATTGACAACCTTACTTTACAATGTTTTCTTGGTAGGTACCATCAATAAAATAGTGTTGGTATAATTTAGTTAAGCAAGTACCTCGAATGGAAATAGATATGATATAAATTGGAATATCCATATTGCTTTGGTCAGGAGTCCTTTCATGTGACAGCAATTATAGAAGAGAATTATGGTAAACGTGCTGGTATTGTAGAAGGATGCTGCTTCAGTTTTAATTTCTTCTTGGGCTTTGCTTCATTTCCCTCCACAGATTAGGCTGTTTTATTTATCAAATAGTCTATCATACAACACTGGATCTGGGAAATTTGCGCCCGCTTTGTTTTGATTTCCTTCACGAAACTCATCCTTGATTTGAACTGTTATAATAGTATGATCATGTCTTATATTTTGGATACCATCATTTTATGACAAGCTTTAGATGCCATAGAGCTGGTGCTTGGTTACATTTAAAAAGAATTTTTCATAATCTTCCATTGGATTGCATTTAAACTAGCATAGGATTATAGCACCACTGTTTTAGGGAAAAATATCATGTCAAGTACTCTGCTGCGGTAACTGTAAACAAATGTATCTGCTCTCTGTCTTGAACATATTTCAAATTTTGTCTGGTTTTTGTAATGGACTGGAACTCACTTACCACATTGAACTTAAAAGGAAAAAAAACGAACATTAGAATAACCTTATCATTAGAACTGGCATCCTAGTCCTTTTTGAAGGATTTTTTCTTTCACACCACCTCTTTTCCTAGTTGCATCTAATCCCAATGCCTATTCCCCCTTGAAAAACACTCCAGTACTCCAGGATTACCCACCACTCCTTATTCCATTAACTTAAATGAAGCCATATGTACTCATTGACAATCATCATTAAAATTACTATGATTCAGGTGATTTAGGAAAATAGAAACAATATATGAAAATACAAATAAAATTCATATCAACTTTAATATGATATATCAATTAGTACACATGGCTTTATTTAAGTGGATGGAGTATGGAATGGTGGATACTTCTAGAGTATTGGAGTATTTTCCATTCCCCCACCTTTTTACATGGAAAAGAAGTTTGAAGTTAGATTCTTGAAATAGCAACATTATCTAAAGATTCTTGAAATAGCAACGGTAATCTAACCTATTAGTTAATATGACAGTTGATGGACTTGTGCTTTGCAATGAAAAAGTTGTCAGAAGCACCATGGAAGAAAATGGAAATGCCAGCTCTGTTGGTGATGTATCAGCCAATGTTTCCCAAGGAATTGCCCATGAAAGAGCTAATTTTCCATTTGTTGAAGGAAATGCTTTCACTGCTACATTATGGGTTGGTTTGGAGGGATTCCATATGACAGTAAATGGAAGGCATGAAACATCTTTTGTGTACAGGGAGGTAAGGTATGGTGTTATAAACAGTTAAAAAAATTGGAATTATAACTTGTTGATATTATATCAGCTTCATAGTAGCGAGCATCCCATTGGATTCACTCTCTATGTGCAGAAACTTGAACCATGGTTAGTGAGCGGGGTCAAAGTGACTGGTGGTGTGGACATTTTATCTGCCTTGGCAAGAGGGTTGCCTGTACCTGAAGATAATGACTTAGTGGTGGATGTTGAGCACCTGAAAGCTCCACTGGTAACAAGAAAGAGACTTGTAATGTTGATTGGGATTTTCTCCACTGGAAACAATTTCGAGCGTCGCATGGCACTGAGGAGGTCTTGGATGCAATATGAGGCTGCACGCTCAGGGGATGTAGCTGTGCGATTTTTCATTGGCCTGGTAAGTGATGAGTTGTAGTCCATGGCAAACTTCACACACACACACACAAAGACAATCTCCATATTCTTCTAACTTCCGATGTGCTATATTTTCTGCAATTTAGATTACATTTTAGCTGTATGTGCAATGTATTGGTTAATGTCTCTTAATAGTTGAAATGCATTAATGAATGCTACTTCCTGAGACTGCCAATCTTATGTGGCTCATGCTACGTGAGCCTTTTTTCTGATAAATATTGGGTAAAATAATATACAACCATTTAGCATCTTTGATAATTAATTTGGTTTTATGCAAATCATGCCTAAGATGTGCAACATGGTTGCATTCAGAAAAATTATTTGATAAATAATTTGGTATTTTTCATCCCTGCAGCACAAGAACAGTCAAGTCAATCTTGAGCTGTGGAAAGAAGCCCTGGTATATGGAGATATCCAATTGATGCCTTTCGTCGATTATTACAGCCTGATAAGTTTGAAAACAATTGCAATCTGCATTATGGGAGTATGTAATGATTTGTACTTAAACCACTTTCTCAGTCTCCTTTACCTGTTTTGTTACTCATTTATCTTTGCTGAAAATGCAGACCAAAATTCTCCCTGCTAAATACATAATGAAAACAGACGACGATGCTTTTGTTAGGATTGATCAAGTACTCACAAGCCTCAAGGAAAAGCCATCAAATGGTCTCTTGTATGGTCGCATATCCCTTGATTCATCGCCTCACAGGGATAGAGACAGCAAATGGTATATCAGCAACGAGGCAAGCACCCCAATTCCTGGTTGAGTTGCATATTGATTATATTTGTTCTGCTGCATTCTGATTCACCTCTTACCCGGATAGTTTTTTTATTTTATTTTGCTGAATGTCATTTTTTGCAGGAATGGCCACATGATGCATATCCACCATGGGCTCATGGCCCCGGTTACATTATATCACGGGACATTGCAAAGTTCATTGTCCGAGGCCACCAGGAAAGAGATCTCAAGGTAAATTTCTCTTAAAAGCTGAGAAATGCTATTGCAATATTCATTAGGTGTTAGGATCTGCTTTGAGTGGTCTTGCTTCTCTCCTCTGCTTGGTAAGCCACCCGTCACATATTTTTATCATTTAAATGCAAGCATGAAAATGTGGAAAGGTTTTCCTTGACATCTAGGGAACTGCAAAAAAAGCTAATGGAGAATTCAAGAAACAAGATCATGTTTTTTGGTTTCCAAGTCGAAGAATACTAAACACCTTCTATGTTATTACGATTGTACATCTTTCATCTCTCTCTGTCCTTGGAGTTGATGCATTTATTTCAAGCATAAGAAAAGAACAATGGAGCTACATCATCTGTTGGTTCTTCTTGCTTTCTCTTAATTATCTTTCTGCTTTTTGTCAGCTTTTTAAACTAGAAGATGTTGCGATGGGCATATGGATTGAGCAATTCAAGAACAGTGGTCAAGAAGTGCATTACATGACCGATGACAGGTTTTATAATGCTGGATGTGAAACAGATTATATTCTTGCCCATTATCAAAGCCCAAGGTTAGTATTATGTCTTTGGGAGAAGTTGCAGAAGGAGCACCAGCCAGCGTGCTGCGAGTAGACATCAAACCTTGTCGCAGAAGCTCTGCTCTGTCAAGGTCAAGCCAAAAAGCCTTTTGGAGAGTGTTTTTGCCCTGCGGTTGCCCCAAATTTTGAGTACTTTTTTACAACAAAGATTGGAAAGGATTCCGATGGTTTTTTATTCTGATTTACACTGCCTTTTCAGTTGATTTTTTTTTGTTCTCTCTCTCACCTCGTTCATTTGTTTCTTTGTTTGTCATGTTCCACTGTATTTGTAATTGCTGATTGAAATAGAATTATTTTTAGATTTTGAAAAGCTTCTTGGTCCAAAATCGCAAAGCCGAGCATCTCACAAAATGGAAGTTGCTGGCGGGAAGAGAGCGGGAGCGTTAATAATACAGCCCTCGCAGTTTCACTGTGGAATAGTAAAATTATCATATGCACTTCTCAAACAAAATTCTTTAGCTGGCTATTGGTGGTAAAAATATTTTTTTTATATGATTTATTTGTTATTCTTATATTAATATTTTAAATGTATAGTAGAATGACTTAAATATTTTTAAAATTAAGAAAATAAAATTGTGTTCCATGATTTTTTTTTAGTCATTTAATGTTTTGGTTGCATGGGAAATGATGAGATTGACATTAAAAGAAAAAAAAAATTAACTTGATTCGTGATTTTTTTATATTTATTTTTTATAAAATAATTTTGGTATTGTGATGTATATCACTTGTTTTTAAGATTATCTTTATTTAATTTTGGTTTTCTAGGTTATTTTTAAAAAAAAAATTGTAATTTTTTTTATCATTTGATATTAGTTTATTATGTCTTGAGCTTCGTAATTTTTCTTGTTTTTTACGAGGGGTTATCATATCAAGTTTTTTTTTCTAATTTTTTTAAATTAAATTTTTTTTCCAGCTTGTTCTTCAACGTTTGTCTTTTTGATAATTGAGCTTTAAATTTCTTTTATTTTTTTCTTTACACGTTTATCATGACCTTGTTATCAAATAATATCTTCAAGATATGTTAAGAAATTTAGAGGATTTTTTTTTATAATATTAGCAAGCATTTATTTTTGTTTATTAATCATTGACTTTTTTTCAATAATACTATCAAATAAATTAAGATTATTCAATTAATGAACTAAATCTTAATTTTTTTTCTCCTTTAAAAACACTATTATCACTGGATAT
>Ga0307511_10006863_pt1 | contig 11479 bp, 9 predicted proteins | sample 13_EM_MG_FD_200266 | JGI IMG/M metagenome (GOLD analysis project Ga0307511, IMG submission 200266) | Populus trichocarpa ectomycorrhiza microbial communities from riparian zone in the Pacific Northwest, United States - 13_EM | ecosystem: Host-associated > Plants > Roots > Unclassified | place...
TGTCCACACACTCGTCAAGTGCATCAATCACAATGATTGTTGAGATGTTTGTGGAAGAGAGTGGATCAACAAGAAACTTTTGCATCTGGTCATGAAGTGATTCATGCACAGCATCAGGATCAGATCAGAGGAGAGGGATGAGTGAGGATCGAAAGTCTGGGTACTTTTGAGCAAGCTGGAATGCCAATGTGGGAAAGATGCAGTGGAGATCACTGCGATCCTCAAAACCCCCTGAGCAGAAGAATGATGCTCCCAGGTGGCCATCAGCAAATATCCTCTCTGAGACAGTTTGGGCAATGGTGGATTTCCCTGTCCCAGCAAGTCCATTGAGCCAGAACACCTGAGGAGCAGCCTTGTCCTTGGTCCAGTCCTCAATCTCCTCCAACACACACTTTCTGGTTCCCCTGAGACAGCCACTCTGATTCACATGTCGGTATCCTGCTCCTCGTGCATGATGACAGCCATTCAGTACCAACATGTCAGCTTTGAAACAAGTTAGTACATTTCAGTATCCATTCGAGAGGAGCCTAACCTTGGTCCTGTTGGGCTGTCAGACATGCTCACATGCGATTGCTTTTGTGACTCACAATAAGCTTGAGGTTCTGGTTATATATTGCCTGTTGGTGCGTGGTCTAAACCAGCCAGTTGCCTTAATGAAGGGCCCATAGAAGCCATTTGGGTCATCATCACTGACCTGATAATTGATGACAGCGTCTCGAATGTCCTCCGTAAGTTCAGACACAATCCGGATATCCTCTTCGTTCGCTGTGAGGCTCACGGTCCCAATCCGGTCCAATACCTCTTTGAACTTGCTTTCAATCCGATTGAAGGCGCTAGAAAGGAATCAGGATAAGACCAAATTATAACGGGAAGGGGTAACTTACGAGAGCAAGATACCACGCCGCTTCAACTCCTGTTTATCAACCACATAACCATCACCATCTCCTGAGCCCAACCTATGCAACCGTTTCAAAACGGTGTCGATCTTCTCTTTGGTCACAGGTGACTTCTACTGGCTGGTCAGATGGATGTTTTACTAGAGAGAGATGGATCGTACCTCCTGCAGCCTCAACAATGTGTCAAAGGAGGACTTGTCACAGAATACCTTTTCAGTCTCGAGGACAAAGATATTGGTAGGTAGACTTACGGTCAGGTTCCTGATTTGATTCGATATCAATTGTTCATGCGGTATCTGTTCGGTGCGTGCGTGTCAATGCTGGATCATGCGTTATCTGAATTCCTCCCGCTCACCGATTGTGCGGGACCAGGGTGCGATCCGGTGTGCCCACCCGTGTTTGAACCCCCTTGGAAGGAGATAGACATAAGTTTCTTGCTGGTTGGAGGACGCGATCTTGAGGTAGGAAGGAAGTTTTATGCAAGATGGGTGTGGCGAGGCCACGAGGCGTTTGTTTGCACTGCCCTCGTTCCGGCGTCAGATTCGGCGCTACTCTGCAGAACAGTTGTCTGAACTCGTACGAAATCGGAGGTGGTTGGTCGTGAAACGACGCTGTCGTTGCTCATGGCGTCACCGCACTTATACCCACTTCAAGGTGACACTCAACGGTCGCCTCCGTTCTATCGTTCATCTCGTTTTCTCTTCCAGACCGCGGATTCACCGTGATCTGCATTGATCCATTTATGGGCTCTACGCTCCGGAATGGCCACGTATTTGCCTAGTAAAGCAGCTGCCTGGGTGAGTCGCCTGTGTGGGTTCAACGTTCCGGAGCGCTCGTTGCTCAAAACGCATTGACGGTAGTGTGAAGACCCGACCGGTCGAAACGCAGCGAGTGCCAGGGCCCGTGAGCCTACAGGAGACTGACGGCCAATGTGCTCATGGGATCAGTCCTCGATACATCTTCTACGGCGGGGGTGGCGATGGCATGGCGTCTACTACTCAGGATCCCCAACACTTCCGATGTCGTCCGATCTCTTTCCTCCAGCAAACAGGCCGCCGTCCACCGATGCCGGACAGGATCGAATCCGCACACCGACCGAAGGGACCGACCACGCCAGAACGCTTCGCTTCGTTCCACAGTTCCGCCGCAACATTGTCCAATACATTTTCTCTATCATCGGCTTACGCTTCGGGGGCGGCCAAGAGCGTAGACATCCTACCCTCCGTTTCTTTGATAGTGTCATAGAAGACGCGACCTCTGCCAGCAAGATCAAAGGCTCTAGGTTGGTAACACGAGCTGGGGAGGGAAATCCATTTGACCTTGCGGCCCGTGAGTCGAACTTGTCATTTTGCCGTTACATGACCAGTTTACCCTTGGGCAGTGGTTTAGGTGGTTTCCGTACGCCATCCGGACACCCATACCCTCGGTTGCACACGCACACACGTCTTTTTCATTTGATCGCTACCTAGCTTACGCCCCCACCTCGTCGCATGAATGGTGGAAGGCGCTGCGACACGATCGGCCATCCTCTAATAGCCTCCGCTCCTTAACACTGAGAGCCGAGGACAGGGACAATTTGGCAGATATGTTAAGTGTTCCACAACACTCGATGCTAAGGACATGTCGAAAGAATCACTCCGGATACCCTGTACTTCCTTTGTTTCTGCACAACAAATTCTAAATGCTCGACGCTAACTCGTCTACCGCCAGTAAACTATGTATCACTGTGTACCCGGTCCAGCCGCATTCATGCACAACCAATCATCTCGCTAGACTCGAACTCGTGGATGCCAAGATATGCCAAGATGTGCTGGGGGACGCGACGTCACTTTTTCGGAGCGGTTGACTTGTCTAACTTACACGAGATGATTTTCCTCCACCATTCCCATTTCGAAGCTTTCCGGTTCGGAGCGCGACGACACCATGTCATTTTATCCAGCTATGTCACAATTTTAGAATAGAGGAAACGACTTCGGAGGGTTCGCATTGATGATACTTCTAGAATTTGACGGGTTGGAAGTGGCCCCGTTCGACCATAATCGGGCTCTGTGATGTGGGACGTTCGGTGTGTATGGGTCCCCTCGTGGAAAAGGAATAAAAGAACTTGCCTCATCTAAGCGAGGAGTGCAACGTCCTTCGGCCTGTTTGCCTCGTCGAACAACCTATCTAACCCGACCGACACCCGAGTATACCCAACACAGAACCATCTCACCGAGCAAAATCAGGATAACCTGATGAACGGCTATCTCCCTGGTGAAGGCCTCACCCGTGCGAGGGAGAACGGGAGAGTTGCGTCGAGGCTGCGAGGGATTCGGTCGAGTCGAGGATTAGTCGGAGCCTAGGGACGGAAGGCCTGGTGGTTGTGAGAGGGTGGCGGGGAAGGGATGGAGGCACGGCGATGAAGAAAAGGTTGAGTTCGGTTGGGAAGCCGAGTGCATTTGCCACTGTTGAACAAGAGCGGTCGGTCATGGGGTGAAGTAAGATGTCGGGGATGCTGGTGCTGAGGATACGGCAAGTCAGGATGAAGTGGCTCTCAGCACCGTCCAAGGTTTCGAAGTTAGTATCGAAACCCACCACAGACCCACAACCAAACTGTCTTGAACGTCTACGGTGCCAAAGCGGTATGAGCTGGTATGAGTCAACCAACCGTTTGGTGACCTCCTGGGAGCCAGCAGTTCCAACCGGGATATTCTTTCAGGACGGGTCCTGCGGTGTGTTCAGTACGGTCTCGAGATGTAGAGAAGTGCGGAGATGGGACAAACGTGTTCGGCGTACTAGCATCTGAGGGTGGACAACGGGGCTTCGGCCTCGGGGGCTCCAACAATAGGGCCGTCCATACACAGAATATTTCGACTGCCAATCGACTGCGCGACATCCCTTCAACAGAACTCCCGACGCGGTAGACAGGGCGTAAAGCCTTGACATCGGTCGCTAGGGGCCAGGCGATGCTCCTACAGCATACGCGTCAGTTTTACTCCAGGAGACGGTTCAGATAGACCGAAAATCCCAGACCCTTGAGACGCGTAACCCCGCAGAACCGTTCTTGCCACTGGTGGCCGTCTCGCTTAGGTAGGTTTGAAGCGCGTTGCCTGTTGGAAGGCTGGCTGGTAAGTAACCGAATGAAGCGGGCGGATGGGGGCGAACCTAGAGAGTACGAGTCGACTCTAAGCCACGCCGAGTCCCTCCGTGCATCGCGGTGGCGAATCCGATCTCACCCAGCAGAACCCCGGAACCCGGACCAGACAGAGTGCAGCGGGAATCGATCGGAGCTTTGAATCGTTGATGGGAAGGCCATCAGAAGTTACGTCGACGCCGAGTTGATACAGTGGTTCCGAAAGGGAAATACAGTTGGCAACATTCGGGCCCTCCGCCGCTCCGACAGCCCGGGGAATTCCCACAGCAGCACCCCATTCGAATTAATTGAGGCCAACGTCGGCCGAAACCTTGCACGCCAAACAGTCACGCTCGGGCCAATCTCTGGGCTGACCGTGGATCGAAGTCCGGCGGGTTAAATGTCATTGCGATTTTCCTCAACGGCAGCATGGAATGAGAGGAAGATAGTGATAAGGAACATTAATATACAATGCGCGAGTGAGCTCCCAGTGGAGGCCAAAACTGTTCAAAAGAGCCGTCTTTGATCGATCCCAGAGCGGTGACATGTCCAAAGCCGCCTTCCCAACAGTCCAGCTTCACCGGTCACCCTTCGATTGGCTCCAACAGGGGAAACAAGTGGCGGAGAGCCGAAACCACCATCCTCGACGCCTCGACATCCTCCACGGGCGGCATGATGGCGCACCGAAACAGGAGGGCCCTCAATGGACAGGGACTCCGAATTTCCAACCTCGGGTCAGGTTCCCCCGACTCCATCTTGACATCCTCGCGGATGTTGCTCAGGTCGCAAGGAAGATAGAGGGTCTCCAGTGATAGACAGTGGGTCGACAGGGATATCATCGATTTGATAGTGGTTTGGTGAAGGCTGTATTCGCATCTGTGTCCCAAACAAAGCATTACTAGCTGGGGCAATGCGCTCGCGAGCTGCTCGATACTCGAATCCGTGAGCGCGGCAATACATTGTTCGGACTCTCGACACCGGGGATTGCACTCCAACATTTTGAGGGAACGAAATGGCCCAAGATGTGAGAGAAACGTTAGATGGGCGGGATCGAATTCGGTAATCGTCAGATCTTCAACTCTCTGGTGGAGTCCGGCTTCGAGCATTGCGAATGTAACTCGACTCGGAACGTCGCCATGTTGAATCCCACGTCGTGGCAGGATAGTGACTTGTCGCAATGGGCTTGATTCGAGGAGGGGAAAAAGTGACGGCCAGCCTTGATACCGGTCGACCACCACTACCGCCATACTCTCAAGCGCGGGGAAGGTGAGTCCGTGAGGTATCGATTTCGAAATTTCTGTGCGCGGAGTATCAGAAACCTCGAGCAGTTCCAACTTTGGCAGAGAAGCGAGGTGCTCCCACGCTGCGTCCGTCAACGGAGACCTGATCGATAGTCGCTTGAAGCAGGGATTTAGCCGTTGCACAACCTCCGAGAGTGCGGAGTGGACGAGAGTGAAGGGTACGGTACCACCCTCGAGGCGGAGTTCTTCCAAGTGTGTCGTTGGGAGGAGGTGGATTTCGGGGGCGACTGTTGAAGCGGTGGAGGTGTATCGTGGTCGTTCACGAAGGATGACTGAAACCAATCGAGGTGAGAGGAACAGCCGCATGCGTGCCCACCCGTAGGAGAACGTCCAGGTCAAGTGTCGTAGGTTGGGGCACACCGGACCCGAGGTGATGAGAGCGAGTTGTTGGAACACACTGTGGGAGATCTCCGCCGTGCCGGAAGGTCCTACGGTCCTCATCCAAGATGCATATCGTTTGAACCTGATCCAATCATCCTCCGACAGGGTTCGAGTGAATGTCTATATCCAAACCCAACACGACCACGCGTCAGTCTGGAGCCTGCCACTTGTGTAGTTGAGGTGGGTCACACACGATGAATGGTTTATCACTGGGATGGTCCACAGGTAGGAGTTCCCAAGAGTCGGGAGGAAGGGTTCTGATGAGGGGAGGGAGCTCATTCTGGATCTTCCAAAGCGCGCTGAGAACGGGCTCCTCGAGGAATTTGGCGCAGCGAGCGAGAGCGACGGCGGTCGGAGGACGGGTGTCGGTTACGTAGGCGGTCACCTCTCTGAGGATCTCGTCAACCGCGAGAGCTCGATGCGGCAAGATGGTGGTCGATGCAACCATCGAACTTGACGCGTCTGACGAATGCTGATCTGATGTCGGCTGACACCGTGACGAAGTATCTGACGATCGATTAGCCCAACTCCGAACCTCTTCCGGCGGGGGTGAGCCGGCCGAAAGAGCGCACGCGGAGTTCATTCGCGACTTTCGCGAAAAAGAATTCGTCAGTGTTTCATTCTCAGATCCCTCGTTTGTGTGTTTGAGAATTTACTTCGGTTGGGTCAATCCAAGCTACTGTGCAACACAGACTACCGTAAATTGTTGAAAGCACAACAAGACGAGCCACGAGCACCACGCATGAGTGAAATCTACAAGGCCTTGTGTTGCCACCTTTTCCAAAACACGATTGGCTTAGTTTACCGTTCTGGTGGAGCACATGAGTCATCAGTGGCGGAGGAGGCGCGCTGCCGTGAATGCTGACCAAAGGCCAGCTAGTCACACGACTTCCTGTTGGCCAAAAAGGAGAGTTGACCATAGCCAGGGTCATCCTAAATTCCACTTCTTCCCTACCCAATTGGTCATCGGGTCATAGGTGTCAAGTTCCAATGCAAGTTGCCAAGAGATGATTGAGTTCCTGGAACAGGTGAGGGTGAACTGTCTCTGTTATAAGCAAATCCAGGATGTGAGGAAGTTAGTTGGGATCTTGTTTCCTTTACTCCTGTTATTGCTTTATGGATGACTTGTTCTTCTGGATGTCTATTGAGGAAGATGGCAAGTGGGTAGATTGTTTAGTACAGAATGATGTGCTGTGATTCAGTTTCTTCAACAAACTCAGACTTTTTGGGGGAAGATTGGAATGATCTCATGGATTGGGATGGGGACATTGTCTTGGATTAGATGGTCTTGTATAGCCCAGTGAACTCCGATTTGATCTTTTTTTTGTTTTTGTTTTTGATAGAGAGGTTTGAAGAAAAGGAATGTGTGAGGGTGAAAAAGAAAAGAAAAGAATGGTTGAAAATCACCAGTAATTACACCAGTTACCATTACAGAGCTCCTCTTTTTGCAAGAGGAACAGCTCAGCAAGAACTCCATGAATTTCATTACTGATCTGGAAGGTTTCTGTTGTTCATATTTCACCCCCAATTTCTCCCTATAACCCTTCCTCTTCTGTAGCAATCCTCCCTAATCAATCTCCAGATATTGCCTCCTTTTCCTCCTTCCCTCCTATTGTGATATATAACCCCAACACTATTCCTCTGGTTAATCAATAGTAAGTCTACACATACCCCCATGACAGGATCACTGGTATTTTCACAAACTGTATGTTATCAGGTTGGCACTGATGCTGCTGTATACTACTGAGGAAGGCATGGAAGCTGTGGCAAGGTGTTCAAATATTGTTGTGGTTCACCTATGAGGGGGTGGGCATAGAACCAATCTATGCTCTCCTGGTAGGTCTCATGAATTGTAGATTGAACTTGGGAAAGTATGTATTTGGATATAGATGTCAGTAAGCAAAGTGAAACTCGTGGAATTGTGCTGTAGCCCTGCTGAGGGTAAGGTTGGTGTTGTGCACTTTTGACCAATGATGTCAACTGTTACAATCCCTGTGATGAACAGCCAAGAGCATGACACACACCCCACACAAACCTGACAATTTTTGGTCCAGAGGTCTGAAGATTATGTATCTCTTCCTTGAAACACTTTTTAACACCTCAGTTTGGACCTAGTTCTTGTAGATACTGTGGCTTTCAAAGAACTAGGTGTGATTCACCCATCATGGGTAATTGCAGGGGAGGAGATACTTTTTGTTTGAATCCTGTCACACTTTTTGAACAGTTTGGCCGAAGAAGTGGTGTGGGACAATGATATCATTGGTTGAAGGTGCATGATGCCAACCTCAATAGAAAATCAGTACATTGGAAGCCAAAGAAGTGCGGGAAAATAATATGTTCAGAAATGGAATAAGGGCAGATGGTGATAATAAAATCGGATGGTTCTGCTGTGAAGAGGGTGTACACTTTGAACAAGTTGCTGCAGTATCAAAACATGAATAATGGAAAAGATATTATAATTGGAATTCAATGATCATGGGCTCTGGGTGACAAGAAGCTACCAGGGCTAGAAATTTGTCATTCCACCTTGCATCTGACCACCTACACACCCTCCAATCAGGGGGTAACCATAAGAGTTTACTCCCTCTGGGATCTGTAACCCATACAGAGCTCTCTCCAATGTAGTGTCCATGGAGAGAAAAAAGGTTAGCCCATGACAAACTGTCTCTTACATGCTCTGTAGTCATATCTCCAAAACCTTCATCACCCAACTCCAATTTCACAAGGCAGTAGGTCTCCTTTATATGGTTTTGGAAATATGTCATATTCATGGCAATTAGATCCCATTCAATAAACCACAGTCCATACTGGTTAGGGGATAACTGGGGATCAAGAATCATAACATTGGACTTAGTGGTGATTTTGGAGGTGACTCTTGAGGCCTTTATATCATACAGGAAGATTCCCTCTGCATTGGTACAGATGATCTGAGAGCAATTGTAAGATAACACAAGATTCCAACAAATGGTTGGGAGGTCATTGAAAATTGCCCCCCTAGCAGCATGAGTACAATCTTCTGTTCTGCCTGGTCTGAGGTCCCAGCTGGAAAACCTGTGCTTGTCCACCACAAAGATGGTATTATTGATGATCTTAATGTCCTGAATTTGCATGCCTGTGCTAATGGGTTGCTGTGTTGTGCCAAAAAGATGGTCAATGACAACAATAACACTGCTCTCTCTCTGTGTTATTGCAATATATCTCTGATCCACAGAATATGCCACCAGATGATATCTATCCAGATTGGACTCAACCTTGTTGGGGGACATGAGATAGTTGTCTGGATGGAATAACTGGATTCCCATACCACCAAAGCACCGGATTGAGATTGAGGTGGGTGACCACAAGAATGCATGGTGTGACAATCGGGGCCTGAGGTTACTCCAGGGTACATAACCAGTGGATGTATTCTGCCAAACATGAATCTCATCCTGTGATCTATATGCAATGAAACATCCATCATTAGAGAACTGTCCTTGTTCAGGGGCCCCCTGAGCTAATTTGGTCTGCAATAGAACATTTGAGCTCTGGGTGTTGAGTATAGTGACCTCTGTTGAAGTTACAAAGGATGCATGGAATGAAACTTGGGAGAAGGAGAAATCCTGAAACTGAGGTGGTATAGGAAATGAAGAGAGTAGATGGAGTGGAGGGGTTGAGGCTGGTTGGAGCTCATGGATATTGATCACAGACTCCCCATCAGTTTTACAAGTTGTAGCAAACTGGAGGGTGTCATTGTGGACCCAGTGAGAACCCAACTTAGAGGTTTTCCATGGTGAGAGTTGGCCTTGGCATAACTGTGTGCCATTGAGTACATCATATGTATAGAAGTCCAGCCAGCGTGTAACAGATGTGATTTTTCTTTGGTCTCCATGGAATATAACTGCCTCAGAGCCACAAATCTCAAATTCTTTGATAAAAACACCTGTATGTGTATCCCAAACAACTAGGCTAAGCTGTGGTTCCACAAACTCAGGAAGGAACACTGATAGGGGGTCAGTGTTTTGTTGCCCTGGCTGTCTATAGAAATGATACAAATATCAGTATGAGGAAAGTATGATAGGTAAACTCCCTCACTTGTAGGAGCAGGCCACCATGCATCCATCAGGTGAAAAGGTGAGAAGTGCTGGGGAATAAGCACCCTGTGAGATATAGCTGGGGGGCTTGAAGAGGGATGTTTTCTCTAGGGTGGTGGAATCCTGTACTTGTATTGTACCCCCAAAATCAGCTACAATAGATTGACCACATGGGGACCAAACTGCACAATAAACTCCTGCTGCAACTCCAGCACTTGCTGTACATGAATCCCATAAATCAGGAACACCAGTCACAATCCTTGCCACTGGGGAGCATATATGTTGCCCATACAGTTTCCAAACAATTGACAACTTGGGTGTAAATTGCAGTGCAGAATGATAGATATGACATGCAGATTGGCTGATGACCTCAAAAAATCCAGTTACAAAGTGGAGGCAGTCTGTGATGGTGTTGAGAAGAGTGTTGACATCAGTAGAGGCCTGGATCCAATTTCAAGTGAATATCAAGTAATTTAACAATTGAGTAGCTGTGCTGAACTGACCTCATTTAGCCACTTTGCAGCTGCAGTCAATGCATGGACAGCATTGCCTACAAAGCCAAGCACACTCAACACCTCCAACCAGAAGAGGAACTTCTGTTCTAGGAAATGTTGTAGAGCAGAAACTACATCTATAGTCTGGTTCTTTGTCATGATGAGGTGCTTGTACCATGACCTGCAAGCATACTCCAGTGCACTGCAGATCCCACTGTCCCTAATCCTGTTTTGCAAGTCCACAACCTCTGAATTAAGTGCATGGCTGGGAATTGAGCACATATTCTTCTCCAGCAACTTTGACATCAGATTGAGACAGTGCAGGACAAGCTCAGTGTGGTAGTTGGGGGACACATAGAATTGCACATCAGTACAGCGAGTGGGGTCTGTGATGAAGTCAGAGAATGATTTGTGGAATGGTTGAATAGGGTGGTTTGGATTGTCAGATAGGATCAGCAGTGATTGTATCAATTCAAGGAGGCGCTGGACTTGGTTATGGCGAAACCCTGTCAGTGTGGCAATTGCAGATGGTGGGAGGGGATTTGCAACCAGGACTATAGCACTGAGGATGGAGCAGACCATAGCATCATCTTTGGCCTTGTTTTCACAAAAAACCCTCTGGAAGATTGACATGTAGAGTGAGTCAAGGCTAGCATGCCCTTCCAATTTTGCATCCCCTTCATGGGCTGTGCTGTCTGGGAATGCCATGATCATATCAAGCTGATCTGAGGGATCCTGAAGATGGTGATCAAGGAACTTGAGTGTTGCAACAGCATAGACAAAGAGCCCAGCTGCCCTCTGACAGAGCAGATTAAGCTCTTTGTCTGTTGGCCAACCATCCATCCCACTATGCCGGTGTGCAAGTCCAGACAACCCATGTTTGAAGAAGCGCCTGATGTCTTCATTGATGGTGGAAGGTTCAATGTGATGAAGGATAAAGGTGTTTGTTACACTCTCCAGCAGTGGGCCACGGAATCCAGATATAATGTGCTTTTCTGGTCGGCTGGTGATGAAGAACTTGACTCCAGGAATCTCTGAAACTAACTTTCCTAACACAAGGAGGATGGCAGATTCTGGATCTTTGTCCACACACTCGTCAAGTGCATCAATCACAATGATTGTTGAGATGTTTGTGGAAGAGAGTGGATCAACAAGAAACTTTTGCATCTGGTCATGAAGTGATTCATGCACAGCATCAGGATCAGATCGGAGGAGAGGGATGAGT
>Ga0307511_10006864_pt1 | contig 11479 bp, 16 predicted proteins | sample 13_EM_MG_FD_200266 | JGI IMG/M metagenome (GOLD analysis project Ga0307511, IMG submission 200266) | Populus trichocarpa ectomycorrhiza microbial communities from riparian zone in the Pacific Northwest, United States - 13_EM | ecosystem: Host-associated > Plants > Roots > Unclassified | place...
CCCCAAAATTGCCTTCATAAAAAGTATCCGTTCATTACCATCCCCTCCCGTATTCCCACTAACCCAACTTCCCCTTTTCTACACCCATCAACTCCTCTTCCTCCCTAATAACATCCCCTACCGCCCTACTCTTCCCCTTCCCCGTCTCCCCTCCTCCCCAAAAGCTCTTCACTCCCGTCACCACCGCTCCCACCGCCCCCATAAATGTATCCCTCGCTACGACCGCCATCCCCACTCCTAGCACCAAAAATACAATATCCCACACTAACCCTCTCTTCCGCACCCCACTAACCATCTCTCCACATAACTGCGCAGTCTTACTCCCTAGCTTGGCCGCAGGCCCAAGCTCCACACAGAGCGCGCGAACCATGTCATTGACTGGATTCGCGCCCGTGTCAAGGACAGGGATGAATGTGATTGTGCCGGGTGATCCCATCTTAGGCTGGGGGGGGTATAACTCCCGCACGGCTGCGACTGCAGCCCTAGTAGCGTCAAATAGCTCTTTTCTCAGGGCGACGGTGTCCGGGGTGGCGGGGATGATACTGCGGAACCAGACGTGGGTGTTTCCACTGTCTGATACGGCGGTTGCGTCGCCATTATCGTTTGCGTGGGTCCGCGAGGCGGATTTTCCTGGGGCATCCTGACGGGCGAGGACGAGGATGTTTGCTGCTGGGTATGCATGGAGGCGAAGCTTGCATAGGAAGAGGGTTAGCTCTTTTTGGTATTTGACTGGGTCGACTCCATGGATTAGGATATCCGCTACGCCGAGGTCCACGACGAGATGGGTAGGTGAGGACTGGGGGAAGGCAGGTTGCCGCGGGTTGAAGAGGTATGTGTCGAGTTTCGTCTTTGGGTGTTTTGGGTGTGTGTTGGGGAGGTCAGTGGTAAGAGTGAACGGGAGAGAGTGATTGAGGGGGTTAAGCTGGAAGTACTGGGTCTGCAGACCCGGGAGGGGGTTCCTGGGGTTACAGTTTGCAGTCAGACAGACCCCGGCGGAGGTGTGCCAGTGGCGGATGGCGAGGCGCTCGGCAGCTTGGTATTGGGTCATGCCGATAAAGGCGGGGGCGGGGACAAGTTTGGGTGGTTTTGAAGCGGGGCTGGTTTTGATATTGAATTGGGTGTCGGAGGTGGGTTCCTCGGGGGGGATTTCTGTCCAGCCTCCCGTTAAGCCCATTCCTCCAAGGCGTTCAGCGTCGATTCCTTCGCCGATGAATTCGACAGTGACTCGCTCGTCTTGTCGTTTTGCCCAGCCCCAGCCCTGGCTGATTAATACGTTCTCTGTTAATACCCCCTCAAATCGGAATGGAGTATGTGGAGCGCTCGTGATGCGGATTGTGTGGGGAGTCAATTTCTTAGCTATTGGCTCCTCCTTGACTGGCTGGGGTAGGGGAGCTTTCCCATCTCCCCCCACTACCGACGACGCCGGCGTCCCCACCCCATCCCGTTTGACAACCTTCCCTGCCTGCTGTGCTGCGGGTTTGGTGTACCCATCCCCTTCAATGTCAAACTTGACTGGCACGAACAAGCTCACTTCTCTGCCTTCGCCTTCCTTCCCTGTGTCGAAGGCAGGGAGGTCGTATCTGTAGTCCTCCCCACCATCTATCGAGATGTAGTAGCTGTAAGTCTCGATCTTGCCGAGCCCCGATTGAGGGCGGAGTTTAATGCTGCAGTAGGGGCCAAAGACGAGGATGGTGACGGAAGTGCCTGGCCAAGTGGTTGCACGGTAGATATTGCGTGAAACCGTCCATCTTCCCGTGAACTATCGATATTGGTGAGGGGGTTAGCTATTGTATGAAAAGTGGTGTGAAATGTGGGGGGGCGTCCACTCCACGTTGAAGGGCTTCCTAGCGGTAGCGTCTCAGCACCCCCGACAGACGTTTGAACGTACCCGATAGAGATGTGGATGTGTAGTCGGCGTCACCAGCAGATCTCTCAACGCATTATACTTTGGATCGAACCTCGAGCTGTGATAGCCCTTCCCTGGCTGGTCATGTGCTGAAGCTAACACCGCAAGGAGCTGGAGTACAGCGAGGACAGCAGGCACCAGCCGCCACGACGGCAAGAATAGCCCACGCATTCGCATTCAATTGCAGCAGTCGTGACAGTTCGTGAAGGGGCGGGTGCTCGGTTCCGATCAATCGATAAATATTGTGCGGGGGCGTGTCACGGTGACTGGACGTGTAGCGGGAGATACGTGAAAGGAGAAGCCTTCGCGAAAGGGCGCCGGCCGTTGCCGGTAGGATCTACAGTCTAGGGGGGGGAAGGGAATGCGGACTCCCGTCGCCCAGCAACAACGACTGCGAGAGTTCCACGGGCTGGGCCGGAGCGGAGAAGGCATCAAGTTAAGGGGTACAACCAAAAACTCAAGACATGCCGACTGACGACCGTGGGGCTGAGAGCTACATGCCTACCGGTATGTGTACGTACTCTGCAGGGTCCAATCACAGCCCGAGCTCTACAGTAAACTATGATTTTTGTGGTGCAATTCAAGTACAGTACCTATGAGTACGGTAGAGCATGTAGAGTAGAGTACACGGGGTACTTCTGTTCTATGGAGACAACTCAATTAATTGCAAGTGATACAGTATGTATCCCCTTGCCAGGGATCGGGTTAAAGGAGTCGAGTACCGGTATGTAAACAACTGGAAAAAGGTGTTTGGCAGGGATTTGTCGGCATCCCCAGAATGCGACAGTTACGTGGGACCCCGGTGGTGGGCCCCGGGCGGTGGGATCCATTGGCACAAAACTCTCCGGCTGTGCATTTTAGAAGGCATTTTAGAAGGTACTGTATGTACTCTACTCTACTACTGGGTGGACGCACAAATGCTTATCGACTCGCCAGGCTGATCGACCCGATGAGGTGGAACGTCATGTGAATTTGCGAAACGTCAGGGTATCAACTCCGTACAACGTTACTCCATATCGAAATGTACTGTACACACTGAGCAGGTATCCTCATATGGCAGTGTTTGCGCCATTTACAGTTCATATTGCCATCCAATTAAACAGAAATAAAGGAAAAAAGTTCTCCCGTTGCCCCAGCCGCCTACTTGCACCTCTTCTCTACAATTCCCGCACCGTGCTCCTCATATTCCCTCTTACTTATCCACAATTGATGGAACGTTCCCAGACTCGCGAGAATGCTAGCACCCAACCAACCAGCAAACTTCCTCTCCACAGTGATACCTGGCGCATTCAACCTGACTCTAGGGCCCGGGTATAATGCACTCAACTCGTTGTTGATTCGATCGGTAAACCCAAACAACAGACTTGATCCTCCGGTTACCACAACATTGCTGAGTAGGAGAGGTCTGAGCTCCACATCCACGGCATTGATGCTCTGCTGGATTAATTGCGGGATAGTGAGAATGGTAGCAGGGTCTAGCTGCGTTGAGGGGTCGGGAAGGATCATGTTGCTCTGCCACATTCCCTCCACCGCACGGAATCTATCTGGGCCAAACATAGTATTATAGCCGTCTGGGAGCTCAAACGGCCTACCGGGCTGCTGTGCCGCGAGGTGGTCGTTGTAGGGGCCTGCGTGGTTGGACCACACCTGAGCAACACATTCCTTGAACTCGAGTACCACGCGATCTTGTTCGAATCTCCTGAAGGATTCGGTAGGCTCTTGGCCCTCGGGAAAGGTGCGGAGATTGGCTTTGGCGGGAGAGTTGGCCTCGACGAAGGTCTTGGTTATGACTTGGTAGTGTGGTGTAATGGAGATATTGGCGTTAGCGAACTGTGATCGGATCTGGCCAGAGATGAAATCACCAGCGAGGGGTGACCGGGTAACGCCTTTTCGGAGGATGAGGCCGTCGTGTACGGGAGTGATGGAAATGTTGGAAGCACCGACGTCAATGACGAGGGCAGTAGCTTTGCCTAGGCCGAATCTGTGTGTGTAAAAGATGTTAGTGAATGAAAGTGGCGAGGACTACGAGGATGTGGTACTCACGAAGAGCAGACTCCCGATTTGGCGAGGTAGAAGGCAGGTACGTCAAAGTCCTCGAAAGCAACCTCAAGAGTCTTTTCTCGGTTCTTGGGAGGATTCCAGGCGGGTTCGGTCATAATGAGGGGGTGCTCATTGAGAGCGGATGTAAGCCGATTTGTTACTGCGTATTTCCAAATTTGTGGTGCTACATCCCAATCCTCCACTGATTCGTACTGTTAGAATCAAGTACATCTGGTAAACTCGACAGATGAGATGAAACATACCAACACCGTCCTTCATTGGGTTTCGAATCTCCATTCCTGGTCGTACTGTATGTACATCATTGTCGCCAAAGTGGAGTTTTCCATCGGGGGTCACTCCATAGTCAGTCGGAATGACGGCTTTCGGTGTGTCTTCTCCTGCAAAACCAGCTCTCGTCCAGCTTGTGCCAGGGTCTAACACCAGTGCGGAGATCTCATCTGCAGTCAAGAAGGGTCTCAATTAGCCTCTCATTCGGTCGCAGCATGGAGGTGGGGTGGTCGGTCAGGTACCTCCTCCATATTCATACGTCGACGGGGGCACATTCGAAGGTTGTAGGGCTGCCATTGGCGGATGGCAGAGGTGGAGTAGGCTGCTGGAGAGTTGAGAATTAGGCGGGAGGTATAAAGCTGATGGGAGTCGTAAGGAGGGCGGATATGGAGCTGTTTTGTTCGTTACGTCGTTAATTTGCTGTGATGCGATCGTGGGGCAAGCAAAACACGCGATCCCTGCCTGAGGCTCCAAATAGTCACATGATTGACTAAATCACGTGCATGTCTCTGTTGGCACGTGCTGAATCCCTTTCGAGCCCTGTTCGTTTCCGCCGAGGGAGTATCCAGCACCACGACAGAGAACACAGAACACGCAAGCACTCCTTCTTTACGTCAAGTAGTTATTTCATCATCTCTCGCTTTTCAATCGCTCAAGACATCGCAGTTCAGGAACTCGCTCAGCAGCTATGCTGCTCCTCTCTCTGTTGAAGGACCTGTTCTCCTTGAATGCCCTCGATACCCGGCTAACAGCAGTCTCTACCCGCCCTAGACAGAATTCCGGTCCCAACTCTAATGGCACAAGGCGGCCCCGCGAGGTCGCCGGAACTCCGTCAAAATGGAATTCTATAGAATTCTATTCCTACTACCTCCTATTAGCTATTGTAGTCCCATTGATGTTCAAAGTTACCTATGAGCTATCGACTGGTAAGCTTCAGGGCTTGTCTATTGCATGCTATGATAATTTGCTGATACTCTATTACAGAGGATCATCCAAACTACAAGAAATACGAGCAGTTACTCTCCAAGGGGTGGCTATTCGGACGGAAAGTGGTATGTGCAGCTATCAGGCGCTCAATTCCTCCTACTCACCAAGTACTTATCAATAAGGCAGGACAATAGCGACAACCAATATGAGAACGTCAGGGATAACCTTCCCATCCTCTTTGCTGTATTATTCCTCCACGCTGGCCTCCGCCGAGCGTTCGATAAGCTATACCTCTGGGGAAAATCCCAAGAAACAACAGACCAGAGGCTCTCCCGGCGCGTCAACTTTGATCTCATATTCTCCTTTATATTCCTAGCATTTCTCCATGGACTATCTATATTCAAGTTGCTCTTCATCTTAACTATCAACTATGTCATCGCCATGAAGTGTGCAGGGACAATTTCCAATCCCATTTTGACGTGGACATTCAATATTGGGATGTTATTCTTGAACGAGATGTTCCAAGGGTACAGGTATGCTCACATGCTACCATGGCTAGCAGCTGGCGAAGGAGGTGGTTTTGGGCATGCAATGGATGAGTTGGGAGGATTCATGCCCCGCTGGGAGATTCATTTCAATCTCACTATGCTGCGGCTTGTCAGCTTCAATATGGACTACTACTGGAGCCACAACCATGAAGGAGGTAGTGTTATGGAGGTATGATTGGCTTTTCAATTCCCCTTTCCCTAGGTTGTGCCTGTTTTTGGAATAAGTCACAAACCACCCAAGAGGCAGTTGCCTGAGTGGTCTGAAGGTCAAACCGGCGAATCCGGGCTGACTGGTCCGCAAAAGAAAAGACACCTTGAAGGAGGAGCGATCTCGGAACGAGACCGGATCGAAACCCCGTGCAAGAAAGAGGATTACTCGTTCTTCCACTACCTCTCTTATTCATTATACTCACCACTCTATCTGGCTGGGCCGATTGTTACATTTAACGACTTTATTGATCAGGTAAGAGGGAAAAAAAAAACCAATTTTACGCACCTTGAAGGAACGGTAACTAATGTATTCCTAGCTACGACATCCTCTACCGACGAACAATCTGTCTCGTACAGTGCGCTATGGCATTCGCCTACTGGTTTCTATATTTACCATGGAGGTTATATTGCACTACATGTACGTGGTTGCAATTTCCAAGACTAAAGATCAAGGGTCTTGGGAAGGAGATACTCCATTCCAACTGAGTATGATTGGGTTTTTCAACCTACACATCATATGGCTCAAGCTCTTGATCCCCTGGAGGTTTTTCAGGCTGTGGAGTTTGGTCGATAATGTAGACCCTCCTGAAAACATGCTTAGGTGCATGAGTGACAATTACTCTGCTAGTGGATTCTGGAGGTCATGGCACAGGAGCTTCAACCGATGGATCATTCGATATATTTATGTGCCACTGGGCGGTAACAAGAAACTTCCTGTCCTTAATATGCTAGCAGTATTTACTTTTGTGGCACTATGGCACGATATATCTCTCCGCTTATTAGCATGGGGTTGGCTTGTTACGCTCTTTGTGCTTCCAGAGTTTGTTGGGAAGAAATTGTTTCCAGCCCGGAAGTTTGAAGGCAGGGAGATGCTCTATCGGCACCTCTGTGCCGTCGGCGCTGTAGGAAATATCCTCATGATGATGGCAGCGAACCTCGTTGGGTTTGCTATTGGCTTGGACGGGTTGAAGGTTCTCATTAGCGGCATTCTCGGAAGTTATGCCGGTGTCTTTTACTTTTTAGGGGCATGCACTGCGTTGTTTGTTGCGGCGCAGGTCATGTTTGAACACCGCGAGGACGAGAAGAGGAGGGGCATTGACCTCAAATGCTAAGCGTGGCATTTCGTAGAGCTACAGCATTTTAGTTTTTTGTGTTGGCACAGCATTGAGATCTAGACTATCTTTACATTTTGTCCACGGTGGCCTCGATAGATTGGATATCTAGCAGTTGCGGGATTGTGGCTTTGGAATTTGCGAGTAGACGGAATACCCACCATATTTGTCTGTGCATCGGCTTTTGTCGCCTGTCATGCCTGGGGTGCTTGTGGCACTCCAGAGTTCGATTAGGGGTGCTTTAATATGGCGGTCGCCCTGAACGGTCAATCGACCGCGATTACGTGCGACCAGAAGTATGCAAATCAGCGCAGGGCTTGGCGCCGCTACCGCTGTCTGGATGGGACGAGGCTCCCCTTTAGTGCTCCTGCTTTCTTTCTTCTCACCTTTTTACTCCCCATCATCTCCCTTGTCTCTGTCACCACCGGTGAAGCAAATCTTGCTCTCGAGCAATCCTTTCCTCCCCCATCTTACTCACCTCTTCGCTATTATCACCTATACTGCGTCCGCGTCAGGAGTGACAGACATATCGTGACACTTGTACACTCAGTTCTACAGTTCAGCCAGCTTCGAACAGGTCTACTTGTCACGTACGCCACCCAGCACAAATAGGCAGAAAGTAGGTTCGTGGCTCTCAACTTCGTCTTCTGCCGTTTCGCTTTTTTGCCCCTTGATGCTCACATCTTACAATCACAAAGACTGGTTATTTTTCCCAGCAAGTTAGCCCGTTTCCTCAAATTAACTACTCTGGTCTCTCCCTCCACCGCCTCACCTCAATCACACTCCTCAATCTTCCGAGCACCGTCTCCCCCGAGCCCTCACCATACCATTATCACCACTGTTCTTCTAGTCACTCCGTCACCTCTCTCTTCCGCACCATACCCGCTTCTCAACCCAATTACTACACCTCAATTCACCCAATCCAGCCCGCTACCCGTTGCCCGCTTCCATTCACAGCACCACCCCGTTTGCTGCCCCAAGGTGTACACAGCAAATACAAGATATTCAGATTTTATACTACAAGGAAAGCGCGAATATAAAACGTATTCGTGATCTGTTGGCCCAATTTTGAGTTTCTTGACGTGAGAATCTTTTATTCCCCATTCACGGAAAAGTATAAAGATATCAAACAATCGACGCGAAGGAAAGACGTGATATCAAAACAGCCAAAATGAGCTCACCGACTACATCCGTAGCTCCCGTCCCTACCACTACTACCACGACTACCACTTCGAACAAGCGTGCTCATGAGGATTCTACATCGAATAATGCTCCAGATGCTAAGCGACCAGCTCTAGACCCTGAATCGAAGGACAATGGTGCTACATCGTCGGCTAGTAAAACAGCTTCTCCAGGGCCAGAAGTGAAGTCTCAGGAATCTACACCTGTGGCCGCTTCGACTGCCCCGGCTGTGGAGGTAAAGAAAGAAGCCAAGGCAGAAGCTAAAGATGAACAAGGGGATACTTCTGTCCCCGATGCTCCACAGCAGCAAGCACAGCAGTCAGATTACGTTCCTGTGGATGAGTCTAAATGGATTCACATTCGAGCAATCATCTCCTCTCAAGAGGCTGCTACTGTGATTGGAAAGGGGGGAGAGAATGTGACTTTAATCAGGAGGATGTCTGCTGCAAAGTGTACGGTCAGCGACTACGCAAGGGGAGCGGTGGAAAGGATCTTGACTGTCAGTGGATCTGTAGATGCTGTGGCAAAGGTATGCTTGAATAGTTGTTCATTAGGGAGATTGGTTCGGGGGTTCTAACATGACACAGGCTTTTGGACTGATAATCCGTACGCTTAATAACGAGCCATTAGAACAAGCTTCTACGCCGCAGTCCAAAACCTATCCTTTACGATTACTTGTTCCTCACATTCTGATCGGGTCGATTATTGGAAAGTCCGGCTCGAAGATACGTGAGATCCAAGAGGCCTCTGGTGCTCGTCTCAATGCCTCAGAGTCATGCATGCCCCTCTCCACTGAGCGGACCTTGATTGTGCTAGGTGTTGCTGATGCCGTTCACATTGCTACATACTATGTTGCGAACACGTTAGTGGAGCAGTTAACCGAGCGATTTGGCGGTCCTGCCGCATCTGCATATGCGACTAGGAGTGGCGCCCCTGCTGGTGCTGTGCCTGGCGGAATGCAGGTTGTTCCATACACCCCTCAGCCAGTTTATGGCTCTTATGGACACCCTGACACCTTCAAGCGCCATACAAACGCTGCTCAGCGAACTCCCGCGAACCCATACGGAATCCCTTACTTACATGGCCAGCCACCGCAGGCCGCTCCCCAACCACCCATCCACTACGACACTTCCGCAAACCCTGCGTATCACGGTGCTGGGCCACATCAGCCCGGTGGACATGGTGCTCAACCTGCGCATGGTGCTCAGCCAATGGCTGGCGGCAATATGGCTGGTCTAATACCCGGGGCACCACTCACACAGCAGATTTACATACCTAATGACATGGTGGGAGCTATCATTGGGAAAGGTGGCGCAAAGATCAACGAGATTCGGTCACTCAGTGGTAGTGTGATTAAGATCAATGAGCCACAAGATAATAGTAACGAGCGCTTGGTGACCATCACAGGAACACAAGAATGTAACCAGATGGCTCTTTACATGCTATATTCTAGACTCGGTAGGTTACCCTTTTCGTATTTTGTGAAAGGCATAGGCTAATTCACGGTGTGTGCTGCAGAGAGCGAAAAGCACAGGATCTAAGGGGCTGGGCTGAGACATTGGACAATTTATATGGAAAGATTAGCATGCCAGTTCCTTTTGCATGTGGTTGAATGTGTTGGAGAGTATCAAGCTGCGCGAGGCTTTTTAGGAATAGAAAATTGAAAAGCTGGGATTGGTGATACATTGTAATATGGCTGGGCGGATATTATTGAGGGTCGGGTCAGCTGTAATGGAATTCGTTGTCTTTCTATGCCTTTTTGTTCATCTATCGTTCTGTTGTCGTTTGATGCGTTGTTTCTCGTCGCCTGCACCTGTTGGTTCTTTTAGTAGGATATTCCTGCTAGATGATAGCTGTATTGTGATTGTGAGTATATCACTACGAAGCAGACATTAAAGTCAATGCAAAATGCGTGTTTCTAGTCGACAACAATGAGTCATATGTATAGTATGTACATAAGTACATGTAATTTCTCTGAAGCTTTCAGAGTAATGAATACAATCAATCAATCAATCTCTGAAGCTTTCGATGCATGCTACAGTTGTCTTACATATGTACATATATATATAGCATATTATGCATCGGCGCGGTGGCGTGCCAAGATTAACAAACGCGGACCGGAGAGCTCTTCGTTCGGAGTCGGACAACACCGTGCAGCACAAGGTGAATTGCAGTACTGTACGGGGCATTGGTGGTGGAACAAGACTGGCATTGGTGGTGGAAGACGACAAAGTAGCGATATTAGGTGTCGCGGCACTGACGGGCTCGACATCCCACTCACCTCTATACAATAGCTAGCGAGCTCGAGATCCAAGATCCTGAACGTCTGAGACGAGGGGGGAATCAGCAATTGCTTGGGGAGAAGCGAACCAAACAGCTTGCAATTGAGATACGGCGATTGAACTGAACCACATCCAACGCACGTTTTCACCTCGAACTATACTACCACCAAAACTACCCATCGAGAACCTGCCTCCATCAACAATCATGGCAACTGCCTTCTCCACCCCACCTCGACCCCACCACCAGCACACCACAACCCCCTCGACCCCCATGGGCCCACCCCCACCACTGCTCCACGCGCCCCCGTTCATTCCATACCCTCCCACCGGCAACACTGTGATCTCCCGCCGGAGAAAGAGGGTCTTTGAGAGTGTATTCCCTCCATCGGACGCTGTTGCTGCAGGGGTCCCAACCCCGGTGGCAAGTTTTGTTGGGAGTACACAGAGCCAGAGTCAGAGTCAGAGTCAGGGTACACAGAGTCAAGGGAGTGGGAGTGGTGGGAGTGGTGGGAGTGGTGGGGTTAGCTCTCAGGGGGGAAGGGATTGGGATAGGATATGGCATGCGGCTACTACGGTGTTGAGGTTTGAGGATGGGGGTTTTGAAGGAGCGTCGGTCGGGGATGAGGCTCCGTGGGTTACGCTCAAGAATAAATATATTTCCCAGAAGGAGGTTGTGATGAGTAATTATGCAGGGGTGGAGTCTGGCATTCGCGCACTTTTGACGAGGTTTGCTGAGGAGGAAGCAGAGCAAACTTCCTCTGGGTGGGGGGCTGGCGAGGCGAGGGCCGTGCCGAGCTTGGTGGAGTGGTATAGCTGGGAGGTTAAGCGGCACTATTTAGCCTGGATAAAGCCGAAGATTGTGGATGAGCTGTTGAATGTGAATCAGTGTGAGGGGGCTTCGGCTTCGGAGCAGAGGTTGAGGAGTATTCTGGAGGGGTTACGCGGTGCCTGGGAGGTCTATGTCGGGGTAGGGAGGAGGTGGGT
>Ga0307511_10006865_pt1 | contig 11477 bp, 6 predicted proteins | sample 13_EM_MG_FD_200266 | JGI IMG/M metagenome (GOLD analysis project Ga0307511, IMG submission 200266) | Populus trichocarpa ectomycorrhiza microbial communities from riparian zone in the Pacific Northwest, United States - 13_EM | ecosystem: Host-associated > Plants > Roots > Unclassified | place...
GTGGTATTTGAAAGGATCAACAAACAAATCAAAGCAGCTGCGGGACTCGTTCTTTAGCTAGTTTTATATGGGCTGGTCAATTAAAGAAAAGGAGAATGAAGGGAGATTAAGCCACCTGCTTCCCTCGAGATGAGATGGTTGAGAAGGGAAAATTATAGCCATAAAGCGATCCGAGAAATCCAAAATATCAGTCAAACTGTCGAGCACTGCCTGATAGTGTTACGTGCGTACTGGGGTTAGTTTTCGCTGTCCAAGTTATCTATATATCATTGCGAGATTTGGTTTCTTTAATTTGTCGCAATAAATTGACTCTTATGTTAATTAATTATTTCTATACATTAAATGACAATAAAATTATACATTTATGAGTTTAATGGGATTATTATTATATAAATACAGGGCTTTGATCTTTGAATTCACGTATTAAAAATACAGATTTTTACTGACAGAAATACATCCTTAAATCTTAAATGTGTTCAAACTTGGAAGTGTCAAAACCTTTAAAGAAAATATATGAATGTTTTTCACTAGCAACATGAGATATATTTTGATTTATTTTATCTTTTTATATAAAATCTAAATACAAATTATTTAGAAAACATATTTACATCTATCAAGTTTAACCGTTGATATCATAACTTATAATAATTCTCTTATCTTGATATCTATGTTGATATATTTATTTGAAAATTTCTGAGTTTGAATAAATTAATTTTACTTAATTATATTTGTCATTAAATTTTAAATGGTCAATTAATATTTTGATTATGCCCTTAAAATTTCAGGAACAATCTAGTTTCAAATTGAATTAATGATTAAATTGACTTTATTTATAGCTTTAAAGCCTAGTTCATGATGGAACGAGTTTCAATAATTGCCATGCATGTAGTGCCTAGTAGCAAATAAAATAATTTCTATTAACATGGTGTACGAAATAAATTGAATCGAGCGTGTCTAGAAGTGTGATTGTGGTTGTTTTTTAAAGTGCTTTTTCACTTAGAAATGTATCAAAATAATATATATTTTTATTTTTTTAAAAATTATTTTTGACATCAGCGCATTAAAATGATCTAAAAATATAAAAAAATATTAATTTAAAATAAAGAAAACAATAAAAAAAATTTAAAAATATTTTTAATACGCAAAAATAAATAAGACTAAAACAAATATTTTAGAGTTTTTATTTGACGGGTTGTTATGATGTTTCATCGTATGATTATAAATCATTAGAAAAACTTATTTCTAATCACTCAATGATTGGAGTATCGTTTTATTTTCCTCTAGGCTATGCGATTTTAATTCACCTGACTGTCACTTTGATTTTTACGTTGTTTATTTTCATGGCTTTATTTTTGTTTTATTTGGTGTTTGTTTTATGATTTTTTTAAAGGTAACACATTATTTTATGTTATATAAATATAATTAGAATAATTGATAAAAGTTGATAACCCCCAGCCAGGTCATCCAACTCGGCACACGAGTCAAACGCCTCACTGGAAGCCCACGCAAACGTTGTTGGGCCTGAAATAATCTCACATCCTAATGAGCGCAGACCTGATACCCGAAGCTGCAGTTTTTACCTTTTAGCAGTAGAGCTAGAAAGTGAAGACACTAGAAGTGCTAACCATGGAGAACTCGAAAACAAGCGACAAGCTATCTGCCTTTTTAGAATCTGGAATTTACAGATTCGAGAATTCAAATGTTGTTTTTATTGACCCGGTTCGAATGTTAAACCGGTCCTATACCCGCTTCAGGTCTTCACCATCTGCCTACTATTCTCGTTTCTTCGATTCCAAAGAAACTATTGTAACTTCAGATTCAAAGAAACGAAAGCGAAAGGAGAAGAAGACACCCCACGACTTAAACGAAAGAGAACAAGCTGCTACTCTGCGTCACCAGGTAACCATAAATTCGCTGCCCATTTACTATTATTTGGTGTTTATGATTGTGTGTGCATTTATTTTTTATTCTGATCCTGTGGCAGCAAGCGAGGCCTATGTTGTTGAAGGCCCATGGATTTTTGATGGAAGCTACTGATCTCTTAGCGATTATGAAGGATTTAAGGGGTGGCAGTAATATCTGTTCTTCAACAGAATTGAGTGAACAACACTCTTTTATTGAGCTTGGAAAGGTTTGGCAAGCTCCTCTCTATGAAATCATTCTTAAAGGTGCTTCGAAGGGGTTAGAAAGAGTGGTTCCTGTTTTTAACAATTTGGTTGTTAACGAGACAAGTGATGATATTGAGGCAGAATTTCTAAATAATAAATATATATTGCCAAGAGAGAGTTGCTTCTACATGGTATGTTCTGTTGATTTTGTCTACCTCTTTTAAAGTAGCCAGCTTTAGCTTCATGTGTCTATTCAATTTGGTATCTTTCGATTTATGATTCTTTAAGGCTGCTTCTTTTTCTGGGGGAGCAGTTGATTGGCTTTCCTGTGGAGTTTGTCTTACTTATTTTTTTGCATGTTTTTTTTTTCCTTCTACCATGTGGAAGTCTGATTTGGGGCAGGTTCACAACCTTATTCACGGTAATTACTTTCTAGTAGCCATTATTCTGCATATTTCTTTTCCTGATCATTTGACTCCATGTTGCATCGGAAGAAAAATATAGAGAGCTTTGGAGGTTAAGCATCAAGATATAGGGTGTTGAATCCATTCTAGCAAGGAACATCCTTTGTCTGCTAGTCTTGGGATCCATTTGTATTATCAGGCAATTGCTAGTCCTGCCAATATGATTTGATAAATGGCAGCTCTATATCCAGCATCCTATGTAGTTTTAAGAAACGAGTGCTAGTTTACGCATAAAATTTCTTACTTGTTCTATTGATCAATGGCAGCTCCATTGCCAGCATCCTTTGTAGTTTAAGAAATGAGTTATGCATAAAATTTATTACATGTTCTATTTGTCACTCATTTTTGTTCTTAATGTTGCAGAATGCAATGTTGGCTTCAATCTTATAGTGATCGATCCACCATGGGAAAATGGAAGTGCTCGTCAAAAACTTAGGTAGACATTTCCATCCATATAGGATTTCATTAATTTCCATCTGGCTGGTTAAAAGTTAGCTTTTAGTGATAGTTGTTTCTTTTTCCTGTAAGTGCATTTTCGGTTATAGAAGTATTTGTCAAACAACGTATGTTTTTGGTACATTACTCCAGCATGTGGAAATGAGCTGACTTGTGAATAAATGATGGGAAAAAAAGTTTCACTTACTTGACTCTGTACTTAGGAGAAATTTTGAGCTGCAATTGCTGTCTTCAACAAGTACCTTTTGCCCCAATTTGAACATCAGTAATTATGTCAACCTCGTCCTTTTTTTCTTGTCATATAGGTACCCAACTCTGCCAAACTGGTATTTCTTATCCCTTCCTATTAAGCAACTTGCTCATCCAGATGGTGCACTTGTAGCCTTGTGGATGACCAACAGAGAGAAATTGCATAATTTTGTTCAGAAAGAGCTATTTCCTTCATGGGGAGTCAGTCACGAAGCTACTTATTACTGGCTGAAGGTGATCCCTCCCTCCCTCCCATACTTATTAATGGTTATCATTCCATTGATTGTGTTTTACTCAAACATTACAGGTGAAAGCAGATGGCTCACTGATTAGTGATTTAGATCTCTTTCATCATAGACCTTATGAATGCCTTCTATTGGGCTATTTTCATGGACAGGTGAGAGTATGAAGTTTCAATGGATTTGGATTTAGTAATAATACCTGAATGTTCTTTGTCTGGTGTTTCTTTAAACTCTAAATTACTGGTTCATAGCTCATCCTGTTGATTTATTTTCCAGGGCACAAATTCTAAACAGCCGCCAAGGCTGAGACCTATAAAACATGATCAAATCATCATAAGCATCCCAGGGGAGTACTCGAGGAAGCCTCCAATTGGAGGCAAGTTTGTTCTGACGTGGTATTAACATTTTCACATGCACACACACTATCAGAAATTGGTGTTGGCAATCACATCTCCTCTTACCACTTGCCGTCAAGGTTATTCAATATGCGACTTTTTCTGTACTACTCATAGATTCTTAATGCTTGTTCTTCCCTTGATATCAATAGAGTTGCTGCTGGAGCATGTTCCAGACTTTAAACCTGCTCGATGTATTGAACTATTTGCTAGAGAGATGACAGCTGGATGGACTTCTTGGGGAAATGAACCTCTTCATTTTCAACAGTCGACATCTTTTGTAAGGGATGAGATCGATGATACATCCTGATGAAGGCACTTTTGTAGTGAACTTGCAAGGGAGCCTGGAGCTGTTGGCATCCCTCTTTTCCAAATATATGCTCCTTGTAAGTTGTTATTATTATTACTATTATTTTTCCTTTCTCATGTCCTTCTGAAGTGGTATCGTTATAGATTGAGAGGTTTGGACTAGCCTTCCAAGTGTTGTTTTCGCTTGAACAGGTTTCCTTGATTTTTTCCTTTTTGTATACGTATTATTACCCATGCCGTTAACAATTCATTTTGCCTTTTGTGAAGCCTTGACTGGATTCTCTCTTCACTTCACAGATTACATTTGCGTGCAGGTAGCAAGCAGGTGGTGAACTGGTTTGGTCACCATGTTCAAAAGCCAACCAGTTCCGGAACAAGAGTCTAAGTAGTGTGTTATTGTGGTCACTTTGCCGGTCCCAGCTAATGGAAATGATTTTTTTAACATGTGCAATGAGTATTCAGATCAGGCAAACGAGATTAGGATAGTGAAGGAGAGGATGTTCTGGGATATTCATGGAATGCTTTTCCTGATATTCAAAGATGCATAAAAGTTTCACTAGGCAATCTGGAGTAGATTGAAACAACCTGAGCCCTTCCTTGTGTTTGTATCACTTCTCCCAATTCTGTACTTGAGACCGTGAGGCATCTCAGAATTTCCCAGTAAAGGATGTACTTGGTACTTGGTAGGTCTAGAGAAAAAGGTCCCACAGAGAGTCTAACATCGTGCACGCTTGCGAAGGATTTCTGACCACCGGCAACTGACCTGAGGGTTGTTTGTGATTGCTATAACAAAATCACCTGCCACTATACTATCTCATGACCTATCTGGGCAAGTGATCATCCATGCAGTAACAATCCTATCCATGTGTTCTTGTGTTTGTCTCTCATGCGATAAGTCTGTAATGCAATCTATCAAATATTTCACGAAATAGGTTCTCCTGTAAAGAATGAAAAAAAAAAGGTTACAGGAGAAGGAGCTTACCATTCTGCAGAGCTTTAAAAAGAAAACAAAGGAAAAGGACTGCAACTAGAAAAGTTTCCAGCTCCTGCAAATAGCATAAAACTGGCTTTGAAATACATGTATCGGAAGAAGCTTCGTGTTGTGGAACTTGTACTGAATCTCTTGCTCAATCCAATTAACTAAAGAGCAGCAGCTGTTACACTTGTCGCCATAAATTCGTCCATTTCTTTTCTTCCATGTGCAATAAGTTGCAGCATTTCCATGCAACCTCGTTAAGACAACAAGAAACATCTGTCTTGCAAGTTCATTCTTTCCCACTGGTATTTAGCATTTTACATCCTCTTCATCCGAACTTTTACAAAGAACACAGGTTGTATCCATTTGTCTACCCATAAGAATTCGAATGAGCATGAGAGCCCAAACCATTTAATGGTGGGTTCGGATTAAGCTTATCCGAGCCCACCATTCATATGATTTGGGCTAGGATTTACTCCTAGAGATACACCAACTCGAGCCCGAGAGAACTTAAGATTTAGCCTGGATCTTACTAACCTGAATCCACTCCATCTTGGTGGTTTCGAGTGAAGCTTGTCCGAGCTCATTACTCATGGAGTTTGGCCCTGGGTTATTCATGAGAGATCCACCAACCTGAGTCCACGAGAGCTCAACGCTCAACCCTGGTTCGATACCGGCAAAAGGGATTTTTAATGTTGAATATTTTGCTTTTGGGAAAAAAACGAACAAGGTAAACTATAAAGAACATAATCACGACTCTTTCAATTCATTTTTTTTTTATCTCCAGCTAGTTGTCCAAAGCTATTTAAAGGATATTTAAAAATGTAGATTTTTTTATTTAAAAATATATTAAAATAATATATTTTTTATTTTTTAAAAATTAATTCTACATCACCACATCAAAACAAATCTAAAACTATAAAAAATAATTTTTAATTAAACCCTAAATAGCAATCCCAAACCAACACTTCACCTCGAAAAAAAAGTTTAAACCTGCGGTTTTAATGTGCAGAGGCAACGTGCAGGAAATAAATTAAAACAATTCTAACAAATAATAAATTTGGGAATTTTACTGATTGTATTTGCAAACAAACATTGCTCTTCCGGTCAGCAAATTGACAGTATTTTCATGGAATAACAATACATGCTAAAATTAAAAAAAAAAAATTCCAACTAATGAATTTCTTGTAAAATCTCAACAATACCCCTACTACATGGCGGTATACCACGTCCGACTGCACAGCATCTAAGCAATACGCATACTCTCTCGCACTCAACAAACGAAAGCCAAGAAACTGCGGAGCCGTGCACTATAAATGCGAGTGCGAAGCAGTTTCTCTGCAGAATAGGAGAAAAACACACTAGAGAGACACCCCGTCTGCAAACTCTCTCTTCGCTTACCTCTTCAAAGTCTAAAATTCTCATTGATTTTAATTTGCTCGAGCAGGTCTGATTCCTTTTTTTTAATGTTCTTAATTATAATTTTCGGAGTCCTATGTATCTGTAATCAATTCCCTTGTTTTCTTTTCTTGAGTAATTCTTAGTCTTGAAATTTGCTTAAACTTATCAGGTTGATCAGACAAAGCATAATCAATAGATTTTGGAAACAAAATAATGGGTTTACTAATCTTTAGCTCTCAATACAAGAACAGATATTAGTTAATCAAGCCAGGTTGTTTGAGTTTGAAGATCAACTCAGGCTATACTCAAGCCACTAAACCCTCCCAAGTCCTGGCTCAATGGATCCGATTCTTAGATCCATAGGTTATTTTCCTTTCTGGGTTATTGTTAATTAATTAGCACGAAGAATGTTTTGATACCTAAGGAAATAAGTGTTTTGGTTGTGTTTGTTGATTAGGATAGGTAAAATTTAGCCAAGAATTTATGTTATGCTATCATGTTAATCTTCTTTTCATGATAAATTGGCTCAAATAAGGAAAAAGAAGTATTGAAATATATTTTTATTGACCAATTAGAACCTATTCCTAAGATTCATATGGGTTTAAAAAGGTTCAATATACAAACGTTGTGAAACTTTTTGAAGAACAATCAAGAAAACCTTATGAAAATTGAATGTTTTTGCATAGAAGATGTAAAACATATATTAAATATAGACATATATTTCTATTTTTTTTTCTAAATTTGAAAAAGTAATTTGAATCTTTAACATAATCCATATATTCGTAAAATATACCAAAAATCTAATTGAATAAATGTTATCTGCAGTGAAGCAACTATTCAAAGAGAAAATACTAAAATTATTATTTAGTATAGTTTCATTGGAAATAACTTGGTGCACGAGGATACAGAGTCGTTGAATCAAGATGTCAATCCATTACTAAATTTTCTGCTCCTTTTCTTCTGGCAGGCATAATGATTAAATTGTTCAAGGTAAAGGAAAATCAGAGGGAAACTCAGAGTGCAGATGGGAAGCCTCCAGTCAAGAAGCAAAGTTCTGGGGAATTACGTCTTCAGAAAGGTAATTCTTGGTTTGATATACTCGGTTATAACAGCATCATGAATGACACAAAATTAGGCATAATTCACACACTTTGACAAGAGTTTGAGGGAGCTGAAAATGCAAGAACAGGACCAAAGTGCACGATACAATCTACTAGATCAAGGCTGGAACTACTGAAGGAATGTGCTTATTTCCTCAGCCCATTCTTCTGTCCACTATTTTATGGGCACTTGGTTCCATCTTTGGCTAGAAAGATCAAGGCTGGAACTACTGAAGGAATGTGCTTATTTCCTCAGCCCATTCTTCTGTCCACTATTTTATGGGCACTTGGTTCCATCTTTGGCTAGAAAGTACAGAACGGCTGCAGGAAAGTTTTCTATATGAGAGATTATACATGAATATTTCTATTTCCTCTTAATTCATATCTGTATGTTTACCCTTTGGCTTGCAGATATAACTGAGCTGAACCTACCGAAATCATGTTGCATATCCTTCCCCGATGGAAAGGACAGCCTGATGAACTTCGAGGTCACCACTAAGCCTGGCGAAGGATATTACAAGTAATTTGAAAAACCCTTACACCTGTGCTCAAAATCTCTGGCTCATTCCCTTACCTATGGAATTGCCTTTTTCTTCAAAAACTCTCTTTTTACCTTGTCATAGGGGTGGCAAATTTGTGTTCTCATTTCAAGTTTCACCTCTCTATCCTCATGACGCGCCATAAGGTCAAATGCAAGACGAAGGAATGGATGCGATGTTTGGTTCTGCCATCAATCTCTCTCAACGACAGTACTTGCCTAAGCATTGTGATCACACGGAATTTCTTTGCTGTTTGCAGGTCTACCATCCTAATATTGATCTGGAAGGCAATGTGTGCCTAAATATTCTTCGAGAAGACTGGACACCTATCCTAAATATAAACATCATCATCTATGGATTGTTTAACCTATTCACGGTATCTACTTTACAACTAACTTTATCTAACCATTTAGCCCACAAGAAACAAGACCCTTTGATGACTTGTGATCTTGAATGTCTTAATGTGCAGCAACCAAATCATGAGGATCCTCTGAATTCTGATGCAGCTAATGTGTTGAGAGATGATCCGGATGAGTTTAAATCGAACGTGAAGAGGGCAATGAGTGGTGATTCTTTAGGAGATGCTCACTTCTCTTCCTGCCTAACTTAGCATCCTAAGGCATAATTAAGTAGCAGTATAGTCATCTCTTGGTGGTTAATCAAAATTTAATGCATTCAAATTCTCTAGCAAGCTTTGTGTGTTCTAAAGTCCGCCCTTGCTGTTTGCATGGATAAAATATTCGGACATTTTATTGATTCACAATCTTGAATGTGTCCACGCCCATAAACTTCCTAGATGAAGAGAGCCTTGCTGAATTGCAACCACTGATCTTTCCAATCAAGTCAAGAGGATTCCAAAGATTTTGTACTGTATTCTATTTTAATTTTCTCCCTTGCCATCGCACAATCAAGTGAGTTTGGCATGATTTAACCTAACTTTTCATTTTGAATTTCACCTAATTGTTAAATAAAATATAACAAAAAAGAGTTAAATTAAGCATGTTTGGTAAAATCTAATGGCTAAATGATTCAAACCTTCCCCGAATCTTTGTTATATAAAAAAAATTATAAATTTTATATAAATAAAAATATGATTTAATTTTGAACAAACTTATTCATCTAACTTAAAAAACATTTCTAATTATATAAAAAAACTGAAATCGCTAAAAATCTATGAATCAATACTCTTATGACCATGTAAATTTATTAATTATTCAAGGTATTATTTAATCAAGGTGTTATTTAAACTTCAAATTTAAATTCAGACCCAAAGAAATATTATTTAATAAAAAATATTAATTTATTAAGATTATATGGTATTTTATAAAAATAATTTCAAATAATTCTGATTATTTGAGTGAAAAAAAAGACTAAAAGAAAAGAAAAGAAAAGGTGAATGTTTAATCAAACAAGGATAAGAAGAAATTGTGAAAGGGGAAGTGTACATGGAAGGTAAGGGTGGATCGGGTCCCAAGGAAGCCGGAACAAATCTAGAGGGTTTTAATTCGTTCAGTGTCTTTGGTCTTATCAGTTTCTAACAACTGGGAGAAGAGACACGTTCTCTCAAATGTTGGGTCCCACCCTCAACGGCTTGGACCCCATGTTTGAAATATTAGGTTATTACATGACAGGTACCGTAAACATGACATAAACCCACACACGCGGCAAGTTCCCCGGCCCCACTCTTTTTTATTTTTTTCAACAAAAACAAGCGCCAGAGCAAATTCGCGTGCTCAAACAGACACACACCAGTCCATGGTTGCTTCAGCATGGAGGATTTGCCTACAGAATTCGTCATTTCGTCCTTTTAATACTATTTTCTCTCTCTCAAATATCATTTCTTAACTGGATAAAATTATTTATTTTAAGTGTTTATTTGTTATTTTGTTAGTTTATGCTTTTTAAATTATTTTTGTGTGTCAAAATATCAAATGGATACTTCTTAGATATTTTTGATATAAAAATATAAAGATAAAAAATATTATTTTAATATATTTTTAATTTAAAAATACCTACTCCATATTACTTATAGTTCCTTAAATTTATTTGACCAATTTCAATTATCTTATAAATTAACTTGTAATTTAATTTAATTAATCTGATCAAATATGATTCATAGACTAAATTAATATTAATATATTTTTAATAAAATAAAATAATATTATTTTTTAAAAATAATTAATTTGAATTATTAGATCTGCAAAAATCCATGATTCAAAATTTAATCAGGGTTGAATTTCAATTAAAACCGTCTTGATATTGATTTGGCCAAGTTAAGATGCCATGATTTAATTAACCTGAACAATACCGACCAAGTCAACATTAATAATTTTTTTATAAAATAAAATAACATTTTTTTTTAATAAAAACAAACAATTCAAATTAACTTAATGACTCACAAATTAATCTAATAACCAAGTTGATCAGACATGAAACTGAGTCTAGCATACAACCTTTTCATGTAATGAAACACACCCTATCATTTCTAGCGGTAGTAACAGACTTTTCCTTTTTCTTTCTCGTCTTACTATATAAAGCTTTATTAAAATAAATCCCCAGAGAGAGATCCTTCTATTATACTTCCAGCCACTTAAAACCGTCTTCCTTGTGAACTTCTCTTCTCTTCTTCCCTGTCTTTTCCTTTTACTCGAGGGAGTTGTGTATACAGAGAGGGAGAGGGAGAGTTTGTGGTGGGCTGTTGTCGGAAAATGACGTCAGATGGGGCAACCTCGACGTCAGCTGCAATGGCGGCAGCTACAAGGAGGAAGCCATCGTGGAGGGAGAGGGAGAATAATAGGAGGAGAGAGAGGAGGAGGAGAGCTATAGCTGCAAAAATATTTACTGGGTTAAGGGCTCAAGGGAATTATAATTTGCCTAAATATTGTGACAATAATGAGGTATTGAAAGCTCTCTGTGCTGAGGCTGGTTGGGTTGTTGAAGAAGATGGAACTACTTATCGCAAGGTATGCTATATATATGCCCCTGTTTTTCCTTTTATGGATCTGCACTTATTGCTTTCCATTCACCTTGTTTTCCTCCCTTTTTTAGTCAGATCAAGCTTCTATCTCAGCTTAACATACTCTTTTGTATTTGGTTTTTTTCATGCTTAATTGCTACTACTACTCTACTAGGTTTTGATTTGAGCATTAAGGAATCTAAGATTTAACATCCGGTCAATTGATGCTTAAAATGTTAATAAAAATGGCTTTAATCTGAAGGGTTTTTTTTTTTTTTTAAA
>Ga0307511_10006866_pt1 | contig 11477 bp, 8 predicted proteins | sample 13_EM_MG_FD_200266 | JGI IMG/M metagenome (GOLD analysis project Ga0307511, IMG submission 200266) | Populus trichocarpa ectomycorrhiza microbial communities from riparian zone in the Pacific Northwest, United States - 13_EM | ecosystem: Host-associated > Plants > Roots > Unclassified | place...
TGGGGAGGGGTACGACGTAGGCTTGCCAAATGGCTGAGAGCGGTAGAGGCTGCTGAGAGTACCACTGACACCTCAAAAACATGCAAGGCAATGCCCAGTGGCCTTGAGGACGTTGCTGTACGAGACTAGCTTCATTATAGCTATTATAGTATAATAAATACTACACTGAGGAAGCAGTTTGAGCGTGCGAAGTTATTTTCAATCTTTTGCAATGCATATAGCATATCCATGGGAATGGCATATACTCTATGCTTAGGGCAATTATATTAGGGACCTATAGTGACTTCAGCCATGGTATAAACAGCCATGTATGGGGGAGAGTGACCCATGGTCAGGAGGTTTAGAGTCGAGGGGGGGTTGAAGTCACTGCTGAAATTGTGAGCGCCCTAGAGAGTTCAAGGCAACTCTAAAGGGGCTGTCGATGTGATAATTGAATCCAGCGACTATAATTATCCTATAGACACTCTCATTAATATTCTGTTAGGTATACCGAAGTATACCATAAAGAATCTGCTTCACGCAATGAGTATGCCATACCTACTGTACATTAGGCTACAAGCGTACTTTACCTAGTTAGGTATAGTACTCTTCAGCGTTTATATTATGTTCATGCGTCATAATCATGCATCCTTTATCGGAAGGCTCTTGTATGAGTGCCATGCAGCTTGCTTAATATATGTACAGTATGTATACTGCGGTGTCATAAAGAATCATACGTTGCATACAAATGCAATGTATGTCTTACAGCTAAACCCATACAAAAGTCTCAAATATGCAGCGTTTGGGCCTCTTTTGGAGGTGGTGTATGATTCTTTTTGCCACCGCACTGTATGTCAGACCGCAGTGTTCCTAATCGGGAAGTTACTTCCAAGTTAGGCAGCAGATGTCAAGAGAAGCTAGTTGTGTTGGCTATTCCTTAAAAAGAGATACACTAGAGATCTCATAACGAAGTTAATAAACAAGACCAAACTAATTCATATAGGTTTAAGCCCATCGAGTCCCCATACACTCGAGCTACTCCGCTATCAGCTACGACAGCACCCCTCTACAGCTCCTTGAACCCTATGTACGATTTTCGTAACATTTAGATAGCTAAGCAGTCACCTGTAACACATGTTTGTATGATAGCTTGTAAGTGGCCCTCACCTGGAGCCACTATGAATGGTGCCAATTTTTTTATACATTCCAGGGTTCATCTTTGATAATTGTAGGCAGGGGATGATAGGAAGAGTATTGCAATCAGCCATCCCATATGTTTCTAAACTTTCTTTGGCATATGGGATTGGTTAATATAGATCTCGTTTGGCTCTATCTTTTGTAATAGCCAAACCAACACACCAATGGGACCCATGTCTTTGAGTTTGAAATTTGCTGGGAGGAAAACCTTCACCTCATCGACATCCAATGATTCCCATGGCACACCTGTATTCAGCATATCATTCATGCGTCTGCCCTACAACAAATTGGAATCGGCCATCTTCAACCCGATCCAGATAGCTAGGTAGACCGGCATCCAAGCGCATTAAACGGATCTGACATAGTGCCTGATTCAATACCAAATTCCGACACCTTGGCACAAACCAAATACTGGCAAACCTGTCTAATAGGATACTCTCGGGACCGGAAAATCCCATGCATGTAGACAGGTTATGCATTTATACAGGTGGACCGGGTCACGTGAGGGTACGGTATCAATACAAGGTATCTCTACCATCCATTTGAGATCTTCTGATTGATTAACCCCCTTATTGAACTGCTGGCAAAACCATTTGGCAAGGTCCGCCTGTGAAGCATTCGGATGTGACCTAGAATGAAGAAATAACTGATACCGTCCACTTTTAGAGCATTCCGGATTGCGCCGTCGATGTGTTATAGGAATTCGGTCCATTCTCTTGTCACTGGGCCATCTCCAGTATGTACGCTATTATTTGGTACTTCCATTATCAGCGTTAATAACTGAATGTCTGCATCCAAAATAGAAGCAAATACATCCTAGAAATACACTTCTGCCAGCTATAGATGTCAGAAGGCATTTTCCCGACTAGCGGACTAGGCCCCACTCACTACTTATGTAGGTTAAATTGTTAGTGCTTGCCGGGTTTGAGGCCGGTAAATCGGTATGCATGCATATACACAGGTATGCTATTATCACCATAGTCCCGAGCTCAGGAGTATGCATGTCAGGAGGTTATGCATGTATAGAGGATGCAATTATAGAGGTTTGCCTGTAATTAATATACTAGTGGGAGCTAGAACACTTCAGGTTAGTGAAGGTAAACCAGAAAAAATAATAATAAATTGACAGGATTAGAGGTGCAATTCCCGTGACCAAAATTCCTGTGACCAAAATCCCCGTTAACAAAATTCCCCTGACCACAAACCCAATGTTGACCGCAAATCCCGTGCCTATAAATCCCGTGACCTCAAATCCCGTGAGCCAATGTCTCGTGACCCAAAACCCGTGCCGAAAATCCTGTGACCTTTGATCGCGAAGTGCTGTGAATTTGACTAATTGACCCATAATCTCGCCGTGACTGATTTTGCCAACCACTTCCGACCATCTCGTGATCCTTCCATCACAGCGAGTTTCTAAGTTTGATAAAAGGTATCAACTTATTGCTTCTACAATAAATTTCCAACCACAATCAACAATGGATGGATGTTCCATATATTCTCAGAATGCACTCAATTACCGTTCCAAAGAAAGTATGATACCTGTGAACTCCTGAGCTTCCCTCTTGCGCTGTAAGCGCCTCAGACTATGGCTATCTCAATAGACTACCATTCTCTCTTGGATATCCTGCTTCAATGGAAATAGGCCGTGCCTTCAAAGAATGCTCTTCGGGTTTTTATCAACGTATCCATTCGTCGCTTTCTTCCCAATCTACGTATTGTACCCCAATGCCAGCGGAAGTAATGATTCAGCAAGAACCTAGTATTTGTGCTGCAATTCAATCCCCGGAAACAGTTGGTTTGTAGTCTTAAGAAACATCTTGATAGATGCTGACGACTATGACTATCCCAGGCGAGGTGCATGCAATTGCCTGAAAAGCACAATGAAGGGTAGCAGTGTGTGAAGGTTATTTTGAGGGGGGCACAGTAGGTGGAGGTGAATTAGTCTGGTTGCGAGTCAATATAGTCACTAGTGTACTGGTTAGCTAGATACAACTATGGAAAGTTCTGTGTACATGAATGTGGAAGTAGCACAAGAGCAACCCAGTGTGGGTTCTGTACGAGGTCTGTGACAGTAAGATAGAGCAGACCATGCAGATGGTGTATTCGGGTGAAGGTTGCATTAAATTACTATGAGGGGGTAAGGCTACCGTACTCCATCGCTTTTCGCTGATGGACAAGTAATAAAGTACACAAGACAGTTTGGCTGAGTTCCCTGGCTCTCACTGAACTTGGATAACATACCGTTCTCAACCTCTCTGACCTCGTACTGGACCGCTCTAACTCATACATCACACGTTTCTCGACTACTCTGATTTCGTCTCTAATTGGTCCCACTGCCTTTCTATCTAACGTATTTGACAAGGGTCCGTCGCACTACCGGGATCTGGCGCACTTCCGGGATGCATGTATTTAATTGTTAAAAAATCGAATTATAATGCAAATAGCCTCAAATTAAAACCAGAGCTTTGGTGTATACATAGGAGCCATCTGAAAATGCCGCCCTGGGTTGAGCATTGACATATGAGGTGGTGAAAAATGGAAGGTAGGAATTGGAGTATGTATGAATAAACAATTAATGTGACGTAATTGTCCCCTCAAAGGACTTGTGGGGCTCAATATACGTTGTAAGTAATGTATAATACATTTGGACTCGGTATGAGCAACAACAGCCTCCTATGTAAAGAGAAGCAGTAAACTACATGGTGGATTATGTTAAAAAATACATATCCTGAGGGATATAGGGATCAAGTAATCGTTATATCAGGTTTATATGCAAGCTTAAGTTCTAATAGATATTCTTAGTATTGGTAAGTAAGTCTTATATGTTATGAAGATTTGATAAGCCTTGTGCGACACGGTGCAGCTGAGGATAATTAGTGCGCTTGTTCTGATATCACACAGAGTAAACTTGTGTAATATGAAGCAAAGGCCGTGCTCTTATTAAAAACGCATCCATGCATTGTAAAGAATCTTACTCAAGAGCCTGGGCATCTTGCCTACCTTCTAGCCTGAGTTAGTTCAAAATATGTACCAATTTTTACACATTTTGGTGGGTATATTAACTCAGCGCATATTGTACCTTGTCAATGGTACCAAGACTTTGTAGGAGGCCTCATTACACACTATGAGCGTCGTTCTAACAACATGGTAGCCCATGCCTCGGATTAAGCAAGGTGATCCACTTGGTATCGGGGGAAATGGATTGGTTACCCTCAACTATGTCACCTTATACAGGTGCCCTCATAGCCGCTCCATGTCTGTTAACTAGTTCCCTTACATGTAGTAAGTTTATCAGACTATATGTCTATATGTAGCCCACAGAAAGGCTCCTTAAGCCCCGTATCCCTCAGGATATGTACTTTTAACATAATCCGCTATGTAAATTTCTACTTCTCTTCACATAGTAGTCCGCTGTTCCTGATACTGAGTCCACATGTATTATACATCACGTACAACGTATATTGAGCCCCACAAGTCCTGTGGGGCCACAATTCAGTCACATCAATTTTTAGTCCATACATACTCCAATTCCTACCTTCCATTTTTCACCACCTCATATGTCAATGCTCACCCAGGGCGGCACTTGCAGATGGCTTCTATGTATACACCAAAACTCTGGTTTTAATTTGGGGCTATTTACATTATAATTCGAATCTTTAACAATTAAATACATGCATCGCGGAAGCGCGACAGATCCCGGTCAAATATGTTATATCAACCCCAAGAAATCCTAGTACCATTTGCTATTAGGCAATCACAAAAGGTATGCGAGAGGATATACACAAAGGCACAGCACTCTTAAGCATACATAGGAATGTATTTTTGTCAGACTCCCTCGCTATTCCGACTTCTGATCAAAGCAAGCCAAGATTGTTCCTTTAATCTCTAGTTAAACATGTTAGGAATATGATACTAGCTATAGGGGAACTGCACAGATGGCATACGGACACATGACTTACGGGTCTGACGAAAGGGTGTTAAGATTCTCATTAGGTTGATCCTGAGCATAGGCGGGAGTGCTAGGATCTCGTCTGATACTAATTCGAGCGAGAGGAGCCCGACCGTTGAGGAGCCTTGTATAAGAGTGAGTGTTTGCAATATGACGGACGGTGGGCAACATGGCTTTCTGCTGAAGCTAGCCGGTTCTCGGTTAACAGCTCTGCCAGTATTCTTGGGTCTTGTTGTTGGTGTTTTTAAATGATACAAAGGCAAGCTTAAAGCACTTGGGGTGGTCAAACTAAAAAGGTAATTTTTACTACACTCAACAGAGTTACCCTGAACTTGTTCTGTCAACCGCCCCTATTCCCAATATCCCATATATCACCCCGTTAAATTTGATCGCTATCACGGGCTTCTGATTCTGCAGTCAGCTTCTGGCGTCTGCTTCCGGCTTGTTTTATTTTTTCAGCGCTCTGGTTGGCTGATTATTCTCAGCCCTGCTACAGGAGGTGCAAGGGAACAACCCACCACTCTTCCCTGTACGCCACAGCTGTGAACCTCACTCAAGTGGGGGGAAACTCTGGGGCTAAAAATAATGACTTTGGCATTCAGGGTAAAGTCTGGGTATCTTGTAATCTTGGCAAGATAGGTTAGAAGAGCAAAGCAAGCCGTCTGCTGTAGGAAACAGGTACCTAGAGGCGCCCACCAGATTCCGCGAAAATAAACAATTCAATTCTGCATGCTCTATTGTTTGGATATCAACTAGATTCCTCCTTATCTAGCCTCGACTTTGCTCCCCAGCCCTGGAGTATCTCAAAAAATTACACGTCCACCTCAACTATTCCAGGGTTCTTTGTCCATCCACTCCGCAACCTGGGCCCTGTATTGCCCCCTCGATTACATAGCCAGAGGAAAACGTTCCAATCTGACAACTACCTCTATAGGCTGAATATTCTGCTAATGAGCCTATGATCACTAGCAGCTCTTATCAATCCATTTCAGATGCAAAATCGCAAAGCCAGAGATCTTAACGAGGGGGCACTCACCTCCGCCGAATGAGGGAATGAGTGTTCTGATGGAGGTCAACTAAGTCATCTTAATTTATGCCCCCGCCATCAATATGAGCCGAAAAGGGTACTCGGTTTATAAATAAAAACTCAAAAGTATGCCGCTCTCAATACCCGTACCAGCTCACGCAACTGATCCATGACACCGGACCAGTTCCCTTAACTCCGCCAGTCACAAACCCCCGTCGGCACAGATCGCAGCGTGCCCGCATGCTCTGTACTTTTGCCGATCCTCATGCAGTGCCATAAAGGCAAAATCCGTTTTTTGCTGTGTAGATGCAATCGAGAACCAAGTTCAGCGTAACCCATGGAAGGGCGACTTAATGGGCCGTCGTCGGGGCAGGCGGTGTAAAGTGTTCAGGGATTCTCTTGCGTATGGTCAAGCCACCTTAGCCGGGTAAAACAGTAGCCCCAATTATGATTGGCGAGCTAAACTAAGGCACTTATCGACCAAAATATTTGACCCCTCGATGATTATCCATCGGCCGTACTTGAATGCACTCCTGCGTTTCTACAGCTGGTGCCGGTCCAGGCTCCCTGGCATACTTGATGTGGTGTACCCTCGAGGGCAAGCGAGCAAACAACAAGCTAAATTTCTAGCTCTATCTAGAAGCTTATCTTACTAGCCTATTCAAAGCTTATCTGCATATATGTTAGGGACAGTCCGGGCGGACTGTCTGGAGACATCCCATTCTCTGACTATATTTACTAAAACAAAACCTTTTCTATGCAAGCACTTACCATAGACAGGCACGTGCCCCTAGTGACCTCTCTAAGACCCACGTAATACCCGTTTGGGCGGTTGCCCGGTGGTGAGGGGTTCTACGGTCATTTATCGTACATACCAAACAATCCCCTTCCCATAGAGCCTTGCTAAGAAAAATGCATGCAGGAGAGGAAAGCCTTCTTCGATAACTTCAGTGAGTTTGTTAACGCCCGGATTGAAAGGTCACATAAGTCATACAGTAAAGATGGTAGTTCTAGCTGCTCCTCGTGAAGGCAAGGGGCTTTCACGCAAAGGGAACAGCGGCTGCAGGTGCAGAGATAGATTGGTAGGGCACTGCTGCGGCTGGCGGGGTGTCGGAGTAACATTTGAGGTACCAGTGACCTTTGCCTCTGGCCATACTTCTGGTTATGGCCTGCTATTTAGCGTTACCTGAACTCGCGGACAAGAAAGTAATAATGTTTAAGCAAGTAACCTTGAATAAGACGCGGAGCAAGCTCGAGCCGGATTCGCCATGGGTGGATCGCGAATGAGGGAGGAATTGTTACGGTAGAGCCGTAGGTGGTTCTGCCTCACATTCAGTTAGGTGAAGAGATCGTTTGAAAAGGTTGCAAGTGCAGTAGAGATTGTAATTACCTGTTGTAGGAAAGAGGATATGTAACTAAAACACTACACATAAGAAAGTAGAAGTGTATAAGACGCGGAGATAGCTTTTTGCAAAACCGCCGTACTGTAAAAAAGACTGCAGTCTCGTCCGCGAGTTCTTACAGTATACAACCTCGCCTGCATCGAAATGAAACAACCAAAAGGTTCAACATCTTTACCAGCAAGCTCTCGGGAGCCCACTATAGAGCATACAAACCAATACCCCTACAATTGTTCCACGATCGATCACATCCCTATCTGTACCAATACCGCAGTGCAAAAGTTGACCCTTGTTCTATCGTACGGAAAATAAACAGGGTGTGATGAGACTAGAATTTGACAGGAAAGAAACATTATAATTCTGAACTCAGAAGTAATGAGCAAACCAGACGTTCCTAGGTTGACAACATATGGCTGAGTATAAGAGGTGGAGGAATTTAATGTATAGTTGCCCCAACTGTATGACATACGCCCATACCAATCCTGCGGTGAGACCGATAGACGTGTCCACAGCGTGGAGTTTTGGGACTCTGAGGGGTCGTGCAACCAAACTAGTATTGGGGTATACAGCTAGATGGCAAAAAGTTTCGTACCCCGTGCATAAAGAGGCCCAATTGGAGTGCATAATCCTCTGTCGATCTCAATTCTATATGGTCCAAGGAGTAAGACAAATATTGCATGATCTTGTCTCCTTATGCAGGGTACGAAACCTTTTGCCACCTAGCTGTATGTAGAAATCGTTCTACAACGATCACTCGGTCGCGAAGTTTAAAGAAGTATATTTTTATACCAAGATAGAATCCGCTTGCTTGATGGTAATATCAGAGATGTAAGGAAATCCTCCGCCTTAAGTACTCCAGTTTCCAGAATACCGCCAACTCGAGAAATAACATAAACGATCACAACCGCCTTATTATTGCATAATTCATGCTGCCTTCATTCTGCAGTCACCCCGGCTCAATCTCATCATACCCTTGTGCGTTCACCCCATTACCTCGTTCCAACAGTATAGATGCCTTTACCCACAGAGGCCGGAATACACTAAATTATGGCGGGTACAGTCGAACCTCTATAAATGCGTATCCTCGGGACAGGGGGAACTTATGCATATTGACATGTTATGCGGTTATAGAGGTTGATGAACTTCGTCACGCAAGGGTACCGGGAGTGACAAGGGCAGTCTAGATTGATATAAATACATGCAATATCAACGAAATCAATTCACTGGGCCTCTCCTCCTGCCCTTCCGGCCGCCCCTGCACCCCCCACCGGCCTAGATCGTGCCACTGCACTCTGATGAAGTTCGGCTGCGTCATTGACTTGACAATATGACATAATAGTGGATTGGTGTTACGGCTTCCGCAGTTGATGTGAATACAGATGCTAAGCCGCAACAGCAGATTCATCTTCCGGAGCTTCTAGCAAGGGCGCGACCTCTAATTCAGTTCGAGGATTGTTGTCGTCTGCTTATCTGAGGTATTCCCTCTTGTTGTAGGTCGTCTCCCACTGGGTCATCATGAATATAGCAAGTGAGTGCGCTATGTACAATCGTGATTATTTGGTACTTACAGCATCAGTGTTGATAACCGAGGTTTGGATCTCAAACAGAAGCAGAGACACCGTATGGGTTCTCTTCTACTAGCCATAGTTGTCGGAAGGCATTTTCCCGACCAGGAATTGCTCCCATCCACCACTTATGCAGGTGAAATTGTTAGTACTTGCCGGGTTTGGGACCGGCAAATCACTAAGCATGCAATTATAGAAGTATGCATTTACCACCATAGTCCCAAGTACGGGACCGGGGGATTGTATGCATTTTGAGAGGTTATGCTTTTATAGGGGATGCATTTATAGTGGTTTGACTGTATTCCATGTCATTCTCCCACTGCCTCCAGAGGAGGTACGACAACTTATCCATGGTAGACTAAGAAAGGCCCACGGAAGCTTTTCTCGATTCTACTCTGTGTTGCCCTCCTACTTTGTGTCTCTGTCAAGGCGAAGTGCCACGATTGGTAGCCACTGTGCCACAAATGCTGCGATTCCATCTTTTCCCATTCAATCTTCTTCTGTTATTGTTACGCTAGTATGTAGTAGGCCTGTCCGTCTCTCCAACACACAACATTCAATTATACATATTGTCATGAATAGTGGATGATTGGTTGCCTATCAGAGAGAATCATTAGTTGGTGATTGTGGATTTATTACGCTACGATAACTTTGTGGTATGCTACACAGAGTCCTATCCGGGCTATCGGAGTGGATGATTGGTTGGCTATCGAATGATAGTGAATGGTTCGGGAAAAAAACAGGAAACGGTTCACGCAGTGTAACCAGACTAGCGATAGGGACCGTTTCCACAAGTATATCTCTACCCCCAGGTGTCGAGCCCTTCTTTCCCATCCCATCCCATCCTTCCTCTCATCTCATCCTCCGCTCACTCACACACTTACACACGAAAGCTCTGCGAGAAACCTTGAAGCATCTCCACAATATTCCAAGTCTTTTGAACTACCCATCCATACTCATCATAATGAAGTGCTACGGAACCCTCATTGCTCTCGCTGCCGTCGCCGTGGCAGGTATGCCAAGCGCCCCTGGCATGTACTTCAGAGAGCTTCAATACTCAGATTCCCAGGAGTTTACGGAGAGCCAGTGCAGCACCGCTTTTGAATACGATCTCCCAGTGGCCTCACTTGCAAAGCAGGGAGGTGCTGACCAGTGGTGCTGTGACGTGCGTATACCCTCACCATACGATCAGGATCTCTAGCTGATATATCTTCAGGGGTATACTGAGGAGCACCACCTCGGTCAAGGTAAACGCATCTGCTGCACCATCACGTCTGGGTGCTGTAATATTGGCTCTGGTTCGGTCTGGTCGTAAGTATTTGGAACCTATGTCTGGTTATAACATTACGAATCGGTCTGACAATCTATGCCAACAAACGAACAGCCAGCCAGGATATTTCAAATCCTTGCAACCTGTGGGCAATGAGACTACAACCTACCTCAAGTCTGGAAAGAATTGTGGCGGTACAATATGCCAGAAGTGCAGTCTGCTCCCATCCGTAAGTTTTGCCTTCAATGCCGGTTTGTAGCCGCCTTTTAACAGTGGGAGCAGGTCAACTTCCCCGGGTGGCATTCATTCAAAAGCTCTGCATGCTAGATTCTGGGAACCCATTCGGAGGGATGAGATGTATTCCTCCATCACCTTCAGCTAGCTACTGCCTTTCACTCTCTATAGGGCGTCTCTGAAGATTTGTTCTCTCTCTTTTTTTTTACACTTTACATATTTCTTGTGTTGTCCTGGAGGAAGGTGGTCTAGCACTACATACATCAAAGACTCTGCTGTAGTTCCATGACACCCCTGGGATGGATAGGAATAGTGATGGATTTCACCCATCTCTATAATTTTTGTGGTGGATCGCTTTTGAGATTGGCTTTCAGGGAATCATAGGGTCAACGGGGGAATCATGATATATGGCTAAAACATGAATCGCGTGATGTGGACATATGAACGGGTATTATATTGGAATAATGTGCTTGAGCAGAGTCTGGGTACATTTACTGCCCCTCCCGCTTAGTGTAAAACCCATGAAGTCAAGTCCGCACCTTAGGGTATGATGGATAATACATGAGCATGCACCCAAAGTAGGGGGGGACCAGGCGTTAAGGAGGACCTAGGAGCAAGTCTATCCAAAACGGTCCAGATTAAGGGTATGAATTTCAGGTAGTAGGTGCTTTATTTGAGCTATTATCAATATACTTAGGCCCAGATTTCACTTTCTCCGCAATACTCTAACAATCTACATACATCTACTCTCTCAATCCTTACCTAACTGAGCAGCAAATTGGCTCAAAAGATTCCCTTTCTCACCCAAATTCACTTAAGTCATGGAGTTCTTAAGGTTTCCTCAGCAATATGAAGT
>Ga0307511_10006867_pt1 | contig 11477 bp, 12 predicted proteins | sample 13_EM_MG_FD_200266 | JGI IMG/M metagenome (GOLD analysis project Ga0307511, IMG submission 200266) | Populus trichocarpa ectomycorrhiza microbial communities from riparian zone in the Pacific Northwest, United States - 13_EM | ecosystem: Host-associated > Plants > Roots > Unclassified | place...
TCCAGCTCTTTTATCTTCCTCGAGTTATCCCAATATGCCATTTTAGTCTACCCTGCTCATGCCCGCATATCCCAATATGCCATTCTCGGACTCCTGCGTTTCCCGTGATACTTCCTGTGATATCGCACGTGAGAGTAATTCCTACAGTCTTATCGTACATGGACTCATCTTATTGCCTCGTTCTTAATTGAATCGTACTGAAGTCTGGTTGCAAGCCCCCCACGTGAGGACTATCCCTGGTCAGCCTAATACAGGCACAGGTGTAAATAGGAACCAGGATTCCCAATGTAGATAAACATGTTAACGGACGAAGGATATAAGCGCTGGATTTTCCGCCTGTGCTCTTGAGCTCCGTTCTATAGAGCATTCTTACCATAGCGATGAATAACTAGTCTGGTTACACGACCCTTCGTAGAGGAGCAATAGCAAGCTCCACTTTTATCTCTTGAAGATATCTGCTGTTCAGAGCCCTCGTAGCCCCGTACTATAAGACTGGTAATGGTCTGGCTAATGCGAGTCATTCTTATGGCAGTGGCATATGGCCATGGCACTGTGTGGGATCGAACTATTAGTTCCATGGAACTAGTGGCTTATGGCTACCAAGTGCCGCTGGGAGTTTTGTTATATGAGGCGAGTACGGCATCTACAATAGATTCAGTACAACGATTATGAAATTGCCCAAATCTCACGTCATACTAGTCTAGGTACTCCAGAGCGTGATTCAGAACAACATGTTAACTGTTAGATCATGCTGTAACAACATATGCCGCCATACCCCGAGAAAAGTATGCAGAATCATGTTTGCCTGTGTAGATTCTTTTTTTGCTATGTAATTGCCCCAACCTAAAGTAAATACCCAGCTGGTCGGAGTATTAGTATAAGCGAAGTTAGACACACTCCTACTCATATTAAACCCACTCCACAGTGGATATACCAAATATCTGCTTTATTAGTTATGACTCGCCGTCATAATCGCCAGACCCTAGTCCCTCCATCTCACTCCGCTCCACCAACCTCAAACCCTCCGCCAAAACCAACCTCGCCCTCCCCAACACCTCCACTCCATCCCGCTCCTGATCCTCCAAAACTGGTCTCTGCATCCACAACCTCACTACCTCCTCTGCCTCACTCTGCCACCCCTCCACACTCTCCACTCTCCCCTCCCCTACTAGCCCCGATACACCCCACCTCAGCCAAGCCTTACACTGACCCCCATAGCTCGCGACCCTTGCTTGATACTCCGATATCAATTTCTCCTCCCGGAGTAACTTTAGTCCTAGTTTTAGGAACTGTGTGCTGACGTCGAGCATGGCATCTAGGGTGGAAATATATTCTTTCCTCTTATCCTCTTCCGGCTTGAGTTTAGACTCTTCGTATATGTTGCGAGTATACTCCTCAAACCTCTCAAACCGCCACAAGTCCCCCACCCAGCCAATCCTCAACCCTGCCAACCCCTCCCCTATCCCAGTCTTACACTCCCACTCCTCCACAAGCGTAATATACATCCTCTCCAGCTCCCTCTGGAGAAACGGGTACTCTGGAGCAGGGGGGCTGGGGATGATATGCTCGAAGCTTGGTTTCTGCATACGTGTGGTAAGTAGGTATGCTTGATCGAGGTTGGCGAGGCGAAAGAGGGAAAAGGCGATTTGTGACAGGGAGTGTATAGAGTCCGGGGCTCGGCAGTGGGATTGAATGCGGGAGATGGTGATGAGGAGGGAGGTGTGAGCGTGGGAGATGCTGGGAGGGGGTATTTAAATGCACTTCATTGAGGATAGTTAGCACCTCTTAGTTAACCCTTATGTACGGTTATAAAGTAACGGGTTGGACTAATATGCACCTTAAAGTCATGTTTGAGGAATTCGAAGAATGTAAAGGTCGTGTACATATCCGCCGAAATAAGGAGTAAATGGGAGGTCTCGAGAGTTTATACAGACTTGTATCAAGTGGGGTTTGAAACTCTGGAAGCTTGAAATCTTAAGTTTAATCTCTATAATTATTACGTATATAGACGAAGTTAATCATCACGAAAGCGAGCGTTTGAATGTTGGATAGATATTTTTGAGATCATGATATCGTAAACCAGGCATCGATCATCTCTCTACAAGTACGCAATGTCACAATTTGCAGTAAAAGCACAACTCAGAAACCTCCTAACAAATATACTCCCCAACTCCCAATGTAACACTACAGTCTATCAAGATCATTGGTATACAGCTTGAGTTGATGGATGGATATATACAGTGCCAAACTCCTTAAAGAGAGGAAGAGCTGAGACTAGTTGATTGATATTATCCACATATCAATATCTGGGAACGGGATATACTTTCCATTGGCTGCTACGGACTGTTTCTGTTGGAATACTCTCACATCACGGGGCACTGATATCACGGGATCAGCACATCCAGAAGGAGAAAGTGGTGATGAATCGGTAGAACCGGGGTCACCAATGTGGAAAGCCGTGAGAAAGGATTAGGGATAAGCAGCACATTTTCTCTTTGTTTAACGGATTTTTTTAACCAGAGCACTAGCACCATAGCCAATAAGTCAATAGCGTTCGCGAGATAACTCCGCAAAATATACTCCCTTGTTTACTCTTCTCTCTATTCAAGATTCCTCCTAGCCATGACCTCGTAATCTTAACAGTTTCGTATCTTGAAATATATATATACATTAGTCTGGTTTATATACATATGTATTTTCAGTTTAAATTTACATTTGTTGGCGCGTTGTGATTCCCATCACATGACCGCTTCATGCCGTACCTAATTCTTGGCATCACATGAGATTGGTTACTAGTCCACTCGACGTGATGGTCCACCAGCTTAAAACCTCGGACTGCCCCACGCGTCTCCTACATGCATCCTCGGCTTAGTCCCGTAAGACTATCTTCGGCTCATTTCCCATCCCCCCCCCAAGTCATTGCCTGCACCCATCGCTGCTTCATCTCACCCGCCGACGTTGGGCGGTGCTTCGGCGAAATGATGACCCTAGGCAAACTCGCTTCTCGGCGGAATTACTGCCGCACACCACACCATGAAGGCCAAATCATTTGCAACGGAAAGATTATCGGGCAGTGGCAATTATCGAGCTCGTGAGATTCTCAATGAAAACGAAAGAAGATGTCTTGCTGAGCGGTGTATTGGGATATCGATAGTCCGCAAATCGTTGCACACGTGGGGGTGGTGGGGGGAAGTAATTGCCCGCGGGTGATTCTTGTCAATAGCTTAACTTCACCTCTGCCCGAGCTAGAGAGCGGGTACCCGTTGGGGGCTTTATGCCGAGTGTTGGGGGCATGTTGATGACAAAGTTTGTTTGGGGGAGACTTGGTGGTAGTTCCCCCTTCATGTCGATGATTCCACGGATCTTTAGAGCGGGAGAGTACTTAAAACCAATATACTAACTACGAGTAGTATAGACTTCACAATCAAACCTGTACATATAGGTTATTACCACAGAAAAATCCACCGAACCCAATCGTTAAACGGGTTGGCGTTATGTTTGTTGATTGCCAACTAACGCTATTGAATATACCCGGCTCCAAGCTGGGCTATCCCCACGCTCGCCCCAAGTATATTAACCGGGGCTACTCGGGGCTCACCCCACTCACCTATTGTGGAACGTACCCCGCATACGTAATAATCCGGCGGGAGTGGGAGGGGAGGTGGTGGTATATATACATACTGCACCCTCGAGTAGAAACCAATCTAATTGCACAGCAAGCGCCAGGCTACGATATCCAGGAAGTTAACAGCCGAGAGAACAGAGAAAGAACATCATGTCGTTCGGAAAGTCCTATACCCTCAACACTGGTGCGAAGATCCCCGCGGTGGGTTTGGGGACTTGGTTGTCTCAACCAAACGAGGTTGAGCGGGCTGCGGAGTGGGCTTTGAAGGCGGGATATAAGCATCTGTATGGACTAATTCTCCTCTACCCTTCATTCCCCATCATACATGGTTTATAATCCTTCTGGTTGCCGAAGATAGTTTGCTAACATTATGAACCTTCCCCCTTAGTGACTGTGCCGCCATCTACAACAACGAAGAAGAAGTCGGCCGAGGCATAAAAAACTCCGGCGTCCCCCGATCAGAAATCTTCATCACCTCAAAACTATGGAACCACAAGTGTGCACCAGAGGATGTCGAGAAGGCTTTAGACCAGACCCTGCGGGAGCTACAAACCGACTATGTTGATCTCTATCTCGTAAATACACCCTCCCTCCCATACCTACCCCAAATCCCCAAATCCAATCGTTGTATATCGTCAGTATCCATTTACGTAAATGTCCTAACATCCCTCCTAGGTCCACTGGCCCACCCAATTCGCTTCTGGCGACAAGCAATTTCCCCATGATGAGGCGACGGGCTACTTCTCCCTCGCCAACGACACCATCCCCATGTCTGCCACCTGGGCGGCCATGGAAAAGCTCCTAGACACAGGCAAAGTCCGCGCCATCGGCATCTCCAACTTCAACAAGCGACGGATCGAAGAGCTGCTCAAAACCGCCAAAGTCGTCCCTGCGGTAAACCAGATTGAAGCTCACCCTTACCTACAGCAACCAGAGCTGCTAGAGTACTTGGCGGAGAAGGGGATCCATGTTACGGCATATAGTCCGCTTGGGAACAATATCTATGGGAAGGAGAGGGTCCTGGATAATCCAAAGGTGAAGGAGGTGGCGGCAGAGCTCGGGGTGGATGTGGCGAAGATGTTGATCGCCTGGGCGGTCAAGAGGGGGACCAGTGTAGTTCCGAAGTCGGTCACGAAGTCAAGGATCGAGAGTAACTTTGAGCGTATGTTTACCCCCGCTATCCCATGGCAAGTGTGAGAAATACTAATTTTCCTTGGATTGGGGGTGTAGAGTTTGAACTTCCGGATGAGGCGTTTAGGAAACTTAACGCCCTAGAGCGCGGGGTGCGATACAACGATCCGTTGAACTGGGGTTTCGATATTTTCGATGAGCATACCCCCGAGGAAGTACAGCAGGCTATGGATGAATGGGTGGCGAAGAACTGGAAGAAGCACAATATTGAGCAGTAGATTCTATATGGGGATTGTGTTTCTTGGTTTTATTATGTGGATATATGGATTGAGTTTGGATTTATGGCCTTAATGGATGGAGTTTTGTATACCTATGTACGTGGGAATCGATATTGATAGAGAAGGAATCGGCATAGGATGGGGTTTAATGAAAAAAACATCTTGGACTTGGGAATCTTGGAATTTCTTCAACTCAGTGGAATAGCATAATCCGGTGCATAAGGCTTAGGAAAGCCTACTCCAAGTACTTTCCATAATAACTTGATAGTAAGACAGTACTCTTACCCTCGATTTTTTTTCCTCAGGTCTGAGCTCTATGCGCCTTACAGTAAGAAACTTTCTTTCATTGGCGTATTTCCTTACAAACGCAGAAAAAGGGATGTGTATGACCAGACTAATATGTATGTACGTATGGCCATACAGACATTCAATGGGGCCATACAACCCCGTTTGCTTTGTTCTGAATCTAGCATGAACATAGACAAATGCCCTCAGGGTTCCACGTGATTTCAAAGTGTCTACAATGCTACCCAGTCAGGGCATGTACCATTCTTACTTAGACTTGACATCGACAGGCATCCTCATAGTCTTACTATTGAGTACCGTCTTACCATCAAGTACTTTCTTCCTTCCTATCAAATTATTACAGTCCTAAGTACATTCCTCGCGCCCCTCCTTGTTTCCAAATTCAACTTCCTAGGTGCCAGGTGATGTCACATTTTTGCAACACAACTCCCATAACAAAATCCACTACGGCCTGTTTGATAGAACTCTGGTGGTTGGGCCTTGAATTCGAGCAGCCAAGTCTTAATTTCGAGATTTTACATACAGTGCCTGTAGGGTTAGATGGCAAACCGTCAGTTGAGTTTCATAATGCCTTGAATTTTTCTGCTCGATTGAGCTGCTAATGGGAGTCAAAATAAAGGTGATGATATTATGAGAAGTAGAAAGCAACATGTTACAACAATGGGTCCTTAAGTGCATTGGGGTTCTGATGCACATGGAATTTCGGTGCAGATCCATGTGATGGGTAAATGACTGTTCTCGATATGGGGAAAAAATTGTTTGACGACAGTAGTCTGGTTGACAACGGCAACATGTTTCGTGATTACACCCATTACGGCAATTGGACTCTTGGCATATACTCTACATGGGATGCTGTCGACCTTACACACCGATTCCCAGAATCCTCCATGGCTATGCATTTAACAACATGTCTCTTTCCCTTCAGCATGGTTGCCCCACCAAAGTCAGCTCATCACCAAAGCCTGCCATGTCGTTCGGAGTTGCTGCAAGCTACATGTATAGTTCTATACATAAGTCTCAAATCCCGCACCGAAACTGTTCCACCTGATAAAATTGTTGCTAACTACCGCTTCAGCTCTGATATCCCTCCCTAGGAACCTTGAGGCAAGGTGCAAAGTGAAGAACGGCATGAAAACCGTTTGGCAAGGGTACATAACAACCATGACAACTATAACTTCCCCAGATTTTTATTAGCTGGCTTGATCCTTCCTGTATGGGTTCTGTACATGTGGCACTCAACTTGTAAACAAGTCGGTGTGAAATTACTACTTAAGACAATTGGTGCAGATCTCCGGGGAACAGTTGTGCAACCAGACTAGGATCAGGGACATAAAAACTTTTCAGGTATTCCGTACGGTAGGTTCCGGATATCAATATTGCTAGGTAGGTATTGCTATAATCAATACGAGCAAGCAGATTTCGCATAGATATACTGAATGCCAGCAGTGCCTACCGAAATCTCATGGGCCGCAGTGGCCACGGATAAACTTAATGATCTTCCGTCGAACCAGAGCAATGGTGGAAAGTCTACGTAAGGATTGCCTCGGGGATCAACATGCTAGGCTATTTTAGGACCCGTCAGGTATGGCTCAATTGAAAGACATGGGTGAAACATGCATCTAGCAGAAACGATAAGTCACGCATTCACTTACGTACAACCTCAAACCTTTATATTCACTCACGGTTCCATCCCTTCTCGAATACAAAATCCCTTATCCTCCCCAACTCCCCTCCCCACACACACACTCATGAATGGTTTTTGTGTTTGGTAAGATCAAGATCCATCTACGTTCAGATTTTCCCAGCTAATGGTCCCTGTACTTATTGGTTCCCACTCGACTAGATTTAGAATATAGGGAGCACATAACGTGGATACCATGGTCTGAAAACAACGAAGCTCTACCAGGGTTACACGCGGCGCACACAGACATTATCTGGTTTTTCTAAGTTAAGAGACGGACTGAAGCGGGGACGTTTGAGCCAGTAACGACGGTCAGGGATTTTGGCATGCGGTATGATCAAGTGCCTAGGTAGTCTTGGTAATCATGCCGCAACAGACAAGGGATAGTGGAGTTTAACCTCTCGGAAAAGGCAGAGAAGGTGATGGTGCATTTATAGTATGGGTGGTTGGACCTTTGGTTCAAGGGATGAGGTTTGGGAGGGGATGGGGCGAGATGAGGAGGTGCAATAGGGCATGAAATCATGTTTATCCCGTGTTACCCTTGACTAGCTGTTGGGTACTTTACTGCTGAGTGGATAGTCCGAGTTGCGGCACGCAGTAGTTAAAGCTAGGGGAATTCAGCGAGGTATGTCTCTAGTATTTCTCAGAAATCTACTTGCAATAGTCACTTTAATAAGCGTTCTTATAATTTAGTGAGCACGGCCCACCAAAGGCGCCCTTATCCCCACAGATATTCCATTTCCAATTCACGTTGTCTCTACCCCCCATTCGAGAAGTCGGGAATTAGGAGCTATCGGTTGCCCCTATATCTACGACTAGTGAAGCGTCATACTAGCTTGGGCTGTTCACCTACGCCACCACGAATTGAGCTTGAGTTCGCTAAACGGATAACAACTCCGGGGGGTCTGGTACACCATGCAAGCCGGAATCCTGGAACGGTGATGTACATAGCCTGTAGCGACCTCATAGCTAAAGCGGGGCCTTGCACGTCGAGCTCTTTGGGCGGACTAGCTTGATGTCAAGGGATAACAAGTGATGGTCGTATACCTTCGTGGTGGTGGCTGGCATCCCGTGGGGAAAAGGTACGCACACAATCTAGCGAGGGGAATAATTTACCACCGATAAGGAAAGGAATGGAGACCTACCTTATGCAGTGGGAGCTGAAAACGGACATCGCATCGGTGATGCGCTGGGGGATTTTGCGGCAACGACAATGACAAACGCATACCCGACTGCTGTGCATTGGGGCGCGGAGTAAGCCCACTACCGAGAGCCGTACCCCTCTGATATCTGCTGACACTCCGCTCCTCCAGTTATACCATGTTTTACAACCAGCAATTCGCCACCATTGCACAGAACCGCAACCCTTACATCCTCGGGAAACATTCCCCTCCGCCTGGCCTGAACTAGCAACTTATTTTATCCCCACCCTCGATAAGGCACCACGGTAGACTACGAAATGCTGCTGCTTATAGTGGGGCGGGTATCGGGTGCCTGAGGAAGAGACATACTCCAACTTCATTATATGCCCTGTGCTGGGCGCCAATAGACGGCCTGTCTGGGTGGTGCAGCAAGAATTCGAGGTGACTCCCGAGGTAATTAACACCAGGTGGATGGCCCCCTCCAGTACCTCGGCGAGACTCTAGCGCAGGTAGACTTCAACTTCGCGGGTGAATTCCTAAGGTAGGTTTTCCAAGCTTTCAAGACGGCTCTCTTGTTGAATGATACCCCGTTCATGAGTCTGGATGGATTGGAAGATCCAGCAACGGGGAAATATACTCTTGTGGGGTCAATGGGTTACCGGAGCGGTTAGCACAAAAATCATGTTTGTTCGAAGACACTCCGTCAACCGAACCACATAACCCCTTCAAGGCAGCGATAGAGGAGGCAATGGAGGCGGTATTGATACTCGATAACAAGGACATTGCCGATATTGGGCCTCGAGCTCAAGTGAATCTAGGTCCATATGTGCCAATTCAGGCCACCGGGGGCCTCATGAAGGGTTCCTAACCTTCGGAATAAATCCGAGGAGGCCTTTTGATGATAATTACTGCTTCTGGGTGGGGTAAGAATTACAAGGTTATGAACGGAGGAAATTTGGGGATATTTATATGTGCAGAGAAGATGGGAGCTTGCGTTCTGATCGCTATAGGCCCGAGGCTCTGGTTGAACTTCTCTAACGAACTCTTAGATATATGCGGAAATACAGCACTTGTATGCCTATTCGTTTTGCCACTTTCACCCACCTCCGAACGGTCATGCCACCATTGCCCACTTTGGGCTTTCCTAACTCCGCAATCCTGTTCCTACGCGAGCGTGGGCAAGAGTATTTCCTGTAGGTGGGTCTCCTCAAGACGGTGCTCTAGCCGACACCGGGGCATGGGGAGCTATTGAAGGCAGATATATCGATGAAGATATGCGGAAGGGTATCGATGCAGAATTCCCACGAAGTGAGCGTGCGCGCACATTTGAAGTCTAAAAATTGCTAGCCACCTGTACCCAGGCGCTCCGAGCTACTTTTTACAAAAACAACTGAAGCGATCCTAGTCGGACTGGCGCTGATGGATTTCAATGGAGATCTGGCGTTCACAAATAGCGCCTTCCATGAACTTACTACGATTTCAGGGAGAGAGATCATAAAGGCTACCTTACCTAGCGAAATATTGTATATCACGGGGATCGCGAGCGTGTCAATGAGGACGAAGCTATCGCCAAAGCGTGCACAGGCAGTGGGAAGTACGGACAGGTCACGACCACCCAGAGCGAGGATGGAAGTACTGGGTATCATGCAATATGGCTCTGCGAACAGAGGAGTTGGGTTATATGCTCACCCTTGCGGATATCGCCCACGTCAAGCTTGCGTAGGAATATCAGCGGCAGTTATCAGCACTGGCGGTTGAGAAAAAGACGTTATCAGGAGAATTTCATTGATATCTTTGGCCATGAATTGAGGAATCCGCTCAGCGACCCCACTCCCAAGGGGGGGCTATCTTCGGCGGGGGTGCTCTACTATTGTGCAGGGAGATGCTTCGACATTTAGTGTTACCAATGGAATTCCAGGACATAAAACTGCCCCCGCTATCTCACATCATATCTCCGCCCCACGGGTACTCGCACAGCAGACCACCGCAGGCAGTGCCTCTTCTAAATTGGTACATGCCCCCTCAACCTTCCCTCCGCCTCCCCCTGCCTGATTACCTTCATCGCCGTACCTCCATCCATAACCGGCATCTCTTTATCCGTTAACATACGCCTCCTTCCCACCCTCGCTCACACTCCTCCACAAAATCCAATCCTTCTTGACCATTACTCATCACAGGCACAATACATCCTCTTTTGTTGGAGATGGGGGCGGAGGACTTTTTGGTTGATGGAGTTATTCCCTCGGTGGGTACAGGTGTTTTTCAAGGCGGTAGGGTCCGGCTGGTTGGAAGGGGATCATAGGGCTTTAAATGCCTTGAGTGTGGACCAGTGCACATGCGGGGACCGACCAGTGTAGCTGTTCCTCCTTAATTCTCCGCTCCGCTATCGACTATCGACTACCCCTTACTGTAAGTATAGTGTATCTGCGTACGCACCTCCTGTCTCAATGCTCCCTCCGATTTGCAAACAAGACATTTCCCTAGCTGGCTTGGAGTCCCTCTGTTTTATATTGTTGAGATTTGTAAAGTGTTGATACTAACTTGTTGGCTATGATTAGTGGTCGAGATGATCGAAGCCGGGATTGACGACCCCATCTGGCATTCTTCCTCCTTCCAGATCTAATAGATAGGCTCGACAAACTCATCTAACTGGGTCCTCCAATATCCACCTCCAGGAACATTACACCACCACCCCATGACCTCCCTATCGGCACCATTGACGCCGGATATTAATCCAAGTGAACCACTAATGGTACTACCATCGCCACTGAGAGTTCGGTATACGAGATGTTGGAGTTTTGGCTCCGAGGGCGAGGACGACTCCGGTTTACGGTGGGGTGATATGTTTGATATTTTATGTCGATGCTTGTTTCAGCAGAAATCCCCGGGGAAGCTCTTAATCAATAATACCACACTCTTTCTTTTGGTCTGCATGAGATACTTCTTGGTGGTCTAGTGTTTCCCCTCCCGCCTCTCTTGTGTATTCTGTTTAGATTGTTGTGTTGGTTGCTGCAAGTTTTGGATATAGGTTCACCTGGCGTTTGTGCTGTCCGAAAATTGGATATTATCGGTGATGGGGGGTGGGGGAATATATACTTGCGTGCTAATCTCTGAGTCGTACTGATAGACTACAGCCCTCAATATGTATCGGTATATCATAGGACATATCGATATCGTCATGGGCGTTTTCGTTGGTTTCTTGTGCAGTCTGGCTCTCTCTTGCAAATGTGTATGGATATATGTCTTCCTTTATATAGGTTATTAAGGTTTTTTTCTTTTCTTTTGTTTTGGGGGGGGGAGTAGGGGGGGGGGAG
>Ga0307511_10006868_pt1 | contig 11475 bp, 11 predicted proteins | sample 13_EM_MG_FD_200266 | JGI IMG/M metagenome (GOLD analysis project Ga0307511, IMG submission 200266) | Populus trichocarpa ectomycorrhiza microbial communities from riparian zone in the Pacific Northwest, United States - 13_EM | ecosystem: Host-associated > Plants > Roots > Unclassified | place...
GGAGTAATACGCGATTTGCCTCGGAGGTTTGATGCGACCCAGGGGCAGAGGCTTTGGGGACGAGAAGTTTCCAAGGGGGTGTTCTGGGCTCATCCTCGTGTGTGGGTGGGGGGGGGGGGGGCATCATCGTAACCCCACCGCCGAACTTATAGTCTATGGCGCACAGCAAGCTGTGGCGGGTAAGCAGGACGGAGTATACGGCGGATGAATTGCAACGCAAAGGTCCTGAGGTTATGACCACATACGTGGTGTATGAGGATGCGCGGCGCTTTTCAACACCGCAGCGGTGAAAAGGCCGTGATACCTGGGTCGTGGCCTTGGTCTTCTACGCAAATACCGCTGATGATGAGTTCTCCGGCGGGATGCGTGCATTCGGCGAGTTGTGTATCCGATATGGCCCATTGAAAGAAAAAAAATCCACCGCTGTAGGGGTCGAAGGGTTAGCTTTTCATGGGGACACCTTAAACCAACGAACCGGGTGCGTTGAGAGATGACTTCGGATGGTGCCAGCAGGGAAAAGGGCCTGGTAATGCACGCCACATAGGGTCAGACACAGGTACTACAGTCATATCTGGCCAGTGCTGTTCAGCACCATTCAGATGATGTAGAACGTTATAACCCCGTGCGCCCATCCGAATCGCCACCTGAGAAGATTTGACGTGAGCCAACCTTATTGGCGTTTGTGGTCCCTCCCACGGTCTGGGAGGTCTCTACGCGCCGGAAATATCTGCCCTAGGTGATCGAGGACATTGCCCTGCCGCTCCGCTTCCTTATCATGGGGTTCGGCCATCCGGTCCGCGAAAGTATTGACTTCGTTCCATAGTATAACTTCAAGAATACTATTCTCTCCAGGAACCGGGCAGCTCACGTGGAAGATGTCGTCGAAATTTCTGAAACCGTCGTAAAAAAGAGACATCGGGGGATGAAACGATCCGCGCGGGGCCGATCGTCTAGGGTTCGCTGTTGGGGTCGTTCTTGAAGAGTTTGGTGAATCTCCGGTTTGGAGACCAGCCACACCCAAAACAGGAAACCAAACCCCATACATTGTGCACCCGGATCCGGTGTCCTATATTCATGCCATACTCAGGTTGTGATTCTATGCGGGCTGCGGACAGCATCCCCGATAGCTTGGGTGGCCTATTCGGGTGGCGCTTCCACAGAATTGGTCCCAACGAGCTCAAAGGGCTCGGGGTTGTATTCGAACGGAACATAGTAAACCGGAGTTTACAACGCTGCTTACAACTCCTTGTTACTTTTGGCCATCTCCAACAACTTCCGTTCGTTTGGTCCCTGTGGACTCTGCAGGCCAATGCCACATGAAATCACAGTTAGGGCTTTACATAATGAGAGTAGGGGTTGTTGTCACCTCACCTTATGTATTACGAAATCGACACGGATAACACTTTCATCCCATAACCTGAATTCCTGACGCGTCTTGAAATGGCCTCGGACGGCTTCTTTGAGTAATCCCACGAATTTCTTAGACGGTACGCCGACTACGTGTCAAAGTTCTCCAACACAGACGTGAGACTGAGGTGGGAGTTCTTGAAATGCGGACAAATAGAACACCTAGCCCATGGCGAAGGAAGAGGTTCGTTCCAAATCCCGTGATTTCCGATCGCGTTTTGGCTGAGCCTCGCCGATCAAAGATCGGACCCCAGCCGCCGTCGCCAAGATTGCAGACTCCAGTCCCTTCAAGGACGATATTCGCCTCCGCCACTCAGTCCCTACCACCCGGTCAACACTATCACTTGGGGTCCGGGTCCCACCATCTGTCCTGGAGTTGAACGACCTAGAAGCGCCCCCAAGGGCGCCGCTCCTGGGCTCGTTTTTGGTGCGAGTAGACCCCCTACCAATCTTTTATTCCCCTCAATCCCTCGGTTATCAACATCGTCCCCGACAGCTCTCAGGCCCCTGACGACATGCCATCCACAGCATCCAGGCCTTGGGCCGATTGGGAATTATGGGTTCATCAACTCCAACCTCCAAAAGGAGATGAACCAATCCGCGAAGATGCGAGATCAGAACCGTAGGAAACGAAACGCTGCCAATTAGTTATACTCCACTTCGGCGTGCTGGTATCGCGGTGAGAAGTTGAAACCTAACGGTGGCTGGCCGTATGACATCTCAGGTTCCCATGCGATATTCTCTGGCCTTGAACCCAGGACGTTAGAATGGACCTAGCCTTTGGCATCTTTTTCTTGCCCCGAGGTTCCGCCCGCCCGGAACGCCGGTGTACAAGCCGTCGTAACGAAAGAATCAATAGCTGGGAAGATGGGGTAGCAGAGCCACGGCTAGTAGTACAAGTGAAATGATACAGTGCATGACCGCGGAGTAGACATAGTTAATATTACAAGTATGTTACACGGGTAATACAGCGTCCGTTGTGCGGAGAGTCCCATAGAAATTACAAAAGGTGGTACACAAAGAGCGTCAGCCGGTGAAGGTTCAGGAGTTCGTCAGAGAAGTAACCCATGCACTCCCGTCTGCGTCGACGCGCAGCTCGAACGCATCTTTGAAGGAAATAGACCGTCCCAGGGAGCGGAAATACTCCAAAAGTGCGGACAAGATGGCGTGGGCCCGCCCCAGACTGATCGCGGGATCGAATCCCGGGACGAATTTCTGTGCGTCTCGAAGGACCTGCTTGGTGGACTTCTGCTTGATGGAGTATACTTGCTCCCTGTAGTTACGGTATCCTATCGCCAGCGTCTGGACACCCAGCAGGTAGGACTGGAGGTAGGACTTGACGTATATCTGGTGGTGTGGAGACTGAGAATCAGCGTTCTTGACTGTTTTCAATTCAATGTAGTTCTCCAGGCGGGGCTCCGTATCTTCGAGGAATGGAGGTGAGCAATCTATCGACAGCAGATTCGTAGTAATGCATACTCAACGAGCAGTCGACCTCCCCAGCCATGATGACGTTAAGCTCGCCGATTTTCCTGGTTACGACGCTGAAGAATGTACCATGGAGCTTCTCTGCTGTTGAATGGGCACACAGTTCCTCGAAGCAATAACTGAGCGTGGCGTTAGTACCAGGATCATGGTAAATGTGTGAGAGCATACCCATAGTAGGGTCCACTGTAAGCTCGTGAGCAATGTAAACATGGACGCATGCGCTTCAATAGAACGCACCTATGCTTGATATCCCTCCGCATTTCGAAGGTCCCCCGGAGGATGTGCAACTTCCCGCTCACGAAGGAAACCTTGTATACATCTTTCGTGCCCATTGATAAACTAGATCGAGTAAGTCCGAGGTTAGTACAGAGGTTAGTGCAGCCAGAAACACACGTACCTCAAAACCGCGCCCCTTCGTGTGATGACATTGGCCCTGAGTAGGTCAACAGTGCAACCAGCTCGTTGACAAGAGGTTATAACTGGTTCCAACCCTTGTTGGGGGAGAGAGTCGACATAACCGCTTATCCCCCGAAAGGTCGACTTGTCGGGTGCCTTGTCAAACGAGAACGGGACTCTTGGCGGCCGGTAAAGTCTTAGCGCCTCGCAAGATTGGTATTTGTATTCGTTGGTTTCTCCTGGGAAGCAGGAGTAGTGCGCGATTTGCCTCGGGGATCCGATATCCGTAACATGCAGGGGCGCCGGAGACCGAAAGTTTCCAAGGAAGTGTGGTGCACTCATTCTGGAGGGTGGGGGGGTGAGGGGATACAACACCAGGGCGTCGTCGCAGAATTTATAGTCCAGGGTATGTAGCGGTCTGTGGCGATAAGCAGTACGGGGTTATGTGGAGGATGAGTTGCAGCACAGTGATCCCGAAGCCATAAACGGATATGTGGTATAAGGTTGCACAGCGCCGTTCATTATCGTGGCAGTGAAACACGTCACGATATCCGGGTCACCGGTCTCGCGTCTTCTCTTTAGTAGACTTGCCTCGCGTCAGGCATAGTACTGATACCACTGAGGATGAGTTCCATGGCGTGCCAACGCGTGCGGAGTCGGCCAGAAGTCGTGTTTACGACACAGACACAGGTCATCGAAAAACGGCCACGGCTTTCGAGGTCGATAGGCGCCGAGCCGACTCATAACGCGAACACGTCCAACCAATAGCGCGGACGTGTCGAGAGACGAATTTGGATGGCGCCAGCAGGGCGAAGGGCCGGGTCATGCGTGCCACTGAGCGGATCAAGGTGAGGTACAAAGCGTCGAACTTCAAACCGTCCCCGCGAAGCGCCTGGCGACACCAACTGGCATTTCCAATCCCTGCATATTAGTATTCACAACATTTTCACAGGTTCTCGCCGTCGGAAGCGCCGACAATTGGATTTATCTCACTTTGGTGTGTTGCTTCCGCGATAAGAGATTGAAACCCGACAGTGCCTGTCTGAGCAATATCTCGAGGAATGAGGCCAACAGTCTCGCAAGCCTGACGAACCAAGGGACCCGCACAATAGGCTGAGCTTGGGTTTAGGACGTTCGAAGGGACCCGGCCATTTGGTTCTTTCGGCTACCCCAGAGGTTCCGCTGGCTGCTCGGATAGTTGGTGTTTTCGTGCCGCTAATGCTGTGTAATTCCATAGAACGTAGTACATTCAAATTCTACATCAAATAACAAACCGTCGTAACGGAAGGATTAGTAACTGGGAAAATCAGAAAGGAAGACTACCAGTAGGCAGGCGAGTCGCGGGTTGTAGTACAAGTAAAACGATACATGGCACGAATGCGAAGGAGGGAGTAATTCGAACATCAGAATAGTACAAGTCTGGTACATGAACGGGTGTCCGTTGAACAAAAAGAGTACATGATCACAAAATAAGATATCCACCGGTGGTTAGGCGGCGAAGTTCCGGGAGTTCGTTGGGGGAGTGACCCAAGCGTCTCCACTTGCATCGACGTGGAGTTCGAATATATCTTGAGCGGAAACCGACTGTCCCAGTGACTGGAAGTACTCCAAAAGTGCGGAGAAGATGGCGTGGGCCCGTCCCAGGCAGACGGCAGGGTCAAATCCCGGGACGTGTTTCCGTGTATCCCGAAGGACCTCCCGGATGGACTTCCGCGTGATGGAGGTGACTTCGTTGTGGTAGTTGCGATATCCTACTGCCAGCGTCGAGACGCCAAGCAAGTAGGATTGTAGATACCACTTGGGAAATATCTTGTGGTAGGGGGGCGGAAACCAAGTGTCGACACACTTGACCGTCTTCAATTCGATATAGTTCTTCAGGCTGGGCTCTATGCCTTCAAGAAATAGAGGTCAGTAGGCTCTCACTAAGCATAGGCCAAAACACGTACTCGTTGACGTGGAGCAGTCCACCTCCCCGGCCATGATGATGTTGATTTCATCGATTTCCCTGCTTACGACGCTATAAAAAGTGCCGTGGGGCTTCCGCGTCCTTGAACGGGTGCATAGTCTTTCAAAACAATGACTAAGTGTGATGTCAGCTAGAGTCGGTATCCTGGTGGCGGGGATGGGGGGCATACCCGTAGTAAGGTCCGCTAGGAGTTCGTGAGAAACGGTAATGCATATGCAGGTGTTTCGATGGGACTAACCTATGGTTAATTTCCGTCCGCAAGTCGAAGTGCTTCCGGAGGACGTGCAACTTCCCGTCCACAAAAGAAACGTTGTATGTGTCCTCGTTGCCCATTGTTAGGCTAGATTTGGTCAGCCCGAGATAAGTGCGGCTAGAGAGCGTACGTACCCTAGCATCACGCCTCTTCGCGTGATGACATCGGCCCTAAGCAGATCGACCGTACGACCAGCTCGTTCGCATGAGGTTATGACAGGCTTCAACCCTTGAGAAGGGAGAGAATCGACGTAATGGCACATTTCCAAGAAAGCCGACTTGTCGGGTACTTTGTCGAACGTGAACGGAACGGCCGGCGGCTGGTAGAGTTTCAGCGCCTCGCGGGATTGATAGTTAAATTCATTGATCGCCCCTGGGAAGCAGGAGTAGTGGGCGATTTGCCTCGGGGGCCTGATAATCCGTGGAGGCGACGGGGAGCGAAAGTTTCCAAGTAAGTGTGCTGGGTGCATTGTAGAAAGGAGCTGAGGTAGCCATGACTGGCGTATCGCCACAGGATTTATAGCCTGGAGTTGATATCAAAGTGTGGCGGGTGAGTTGAATGGGTATATAGAAGGCGGGGCTGCGGCTGGAAAGTCCCGAAACCTAAACGGACATGTACAAGATTGCGCAGCATAGTCCAGGATTGTGGTGATAGAAAGCAGCCCCAAGAAGTCCATGTCACTCTGATGAGTCTGATCTCGTACTAGGTGTGAATACCACTGTTGCTACGTTCCCCAGTGGCACACCTACACGCGGCAAGCCACATATCTGAAGAACCCATTGAAAAAAAAACCGTGGCCGTCGAGGTCGAAGGGTGCCGAGCTGACCTGTCATGCGAACGTGTCCAACCAATAGAGTGGGCGTGTCGAGAGAAGGTTCCGGCCGTGTCACAAGCGGGCAAGATGAATCGATTGATTATTCCAGTACTGTCGAACTGACACCCGAAGCGCTCAGCGACTGTCTGGCGTTTCAAACCTCTACAATAACACTCCCAACGTTCTCTATTCTAAAAGGAGAAACGAAAACGAAAAGCCACACAACCTATTTACATAGTCCGCCACAGAAATTATTGAAAAAACTAGAATAAAAATCAAAGCCGCTGATTCTCTAATGTGAGGCTGTGCAACGGATGAGTGTCAAACTCCGTTCGTCTCAACCGCCAAAGAAGCCCCTGTGCCTTCCCTGCTGTGCGTCGCGCGGTGAGGCCCAACGTCTCCAGGAAAGCCCCATGTCGTGGTTGAGAGGGAACGGAGGTTACGAAACATGGCGCGAAACCGGTGCAGGTCCGAGTCGTCCATCCCTAACGGATGTTGGGTGGAAATTACGATCTCCTCGAGCTGAAAACAAGCTCCCAATACAAATATTTTCGGTGAGGGGAAGTTTTGTCCCTTGATATCAAGGTGTAGTAGATTTGGAAGTTTGCGGGCTATGTTCGTAATGGAGTCCGGGTCCAGGTCCCTTACTTTGAGGGTCTCCAAGTCTTGAATCGAGTAAGATAGAAACCGACGGAGGAAAGTTGCATTTGGGATGTCGAGGGATCGGAGTGAGATGAAACCGCGGTGTTCTCGCCCATGCAGACTGCAAGGCATGGACGCGGGGAAAATGACCAGCTCCCGAAGCCGGGGGAGGAGGGAGATATGGAGAAGGAGGGCTTCTGTAACAAAGCTCCCCGGGATGGAAAGGCAAGTGAGCAATGTCATATGGATCACTGCCCCGGCGAGTGCCTGTATCGCCACAATCTGGGATGGGTCGTCGGGGTTCAGGTCCGGCGCCCGAAACTCCAGCCTTGTCAGCCCGAAGTAGCCCCGTAGATCGCTCAGCGCCTCGAGCAACTCTGCTGGTGTCGTCCCGGCCCCATGAGAAAGAAAGAGTTCTGTACGGGGACAGGGAAATAGATCAGTATCCCCCCGAACAAACATTGCCGGCTGAGGGTGTCGCACCATCGAGTCGCTCCCTCTCTGTGCTGGGGAGGGATCTCGCACCCAAGCGGAATGTAAGAGCGAAAGCGGCAAGCTAGGACACAAGTAACGTATAAGTGAGATGCAGGTGAAGAAAAATACAATCACTCACATTACGGAATGGGAGGGTTAGGAACCTTGCGAAGCCGAGCGTGAGATGACCCATCGCAAAAGTAGTCTGGAGCGAGGGGGGTTCTGGAGCAAATACTGAGGATAACAAACAGAAACCCCCGTCTTATATACACGGCGAAAGCAATGATCTGAATCTGTCAGTAAACCGGATGCAGTTGGCGGGATCATCAGGTGATCTTACGTCGAGCAGGACGTCCTTGCCGCAGTTTCTAGGCGCTATCCTGTTCCGTCCACGACCGGCGGGGTCCCGAAATTGCCGACTAGAGGAGGTCGTACTTTGGACGAGTAATCATCGCCTCAGCGGCGTTTGATATTACATCCAAGCCGTGTGCGACCTTACAATTCTCAAAGATCCCAGTGATGGTCTTTCTGCCATCGCGCGGAGGTCCCAGCATAAGATTTGAGAAGCCTAACGAGTGAGATCTTGATGGACGCGTACGGACCTCGAAGGACGTAAAGGTGCGCGGGTTGATGAATCTAATATTGATCTCGGATCCGACCATTCTGAGTGATAAGCACAGGTCTGATTCACCAGAGGTAGTGGTCGTGCGGCGGAGGAGGACGGTTGAACTTCCCACGGTCATGTGGGCATATTACGGTGGTTTAGGCGAGGCAGTGTCCCCGCCTCGCGCCTTCATCTGGAACCCTATCGTCCACCCGACCAAAAACGCGCCACGATGGAAAAAGTTCGACGGTCTGCCCGAACTGCCGCCACTTCTAAGCCCGCGCCTGCTCCGGAGCCAGAAAAGCCAGCGGCACGAGGCAAGGGTCGCGGGGCGAAGCGACCTGCCACGCCCACCGATCCTTCTCCTTCGCCTCCCCCCGAACAAAAGCGTTCCAAAACCGAAGAATCTCTCAAAGAGCCCAACGGTGACGCAAAACCCAACGGTGTTGGCCGCAAACCAAGCGAGAAACTTACAAGAAAGACCTCAAAGTCTACCGCTGACTTCGTTCAAACCAAACCCTACTATAATCCACTTCCGGCCGTCCCCGAATCACGGCGCCCGGGTCTACTTCTTTTCGCTTGGGGTGCGGGTAACTTTGGACAGTTTGGGATGGGAGAGGACCAGCTCGGTGAGCTTCACAAGCCCGCGAGGAACAAGTGGGCGGAGCAGGGGATGGCCGAAGGCCGATTTGGCTCAACCGAGGGAGCTGGGCTGGAATCCATTGCCGCTGGTGGGTTGTACTCGTTGTTTGTTGACGAGAATGGCACGGTGCGAGTTACTTTCCATCCGTTCGATCGCGATGACCTCATTTTACCGTCAGATCTGGTCGTGCGGGACGAACGACGACGCTGCTCTCGGGAGGATCACGGCCGAAGTCCCCGATCCTGACAAGCCCGGAGAGTTCTTGGATGCCGATGCTCTTACTGCAACCCCCCACCCCATCCAAGCCTTGATCGATGAAAACTTTCGGGCGGTACGCATCGCGGCGGGTGACAGCATTTCAGCCGCGATCAGCACCGCTGGGGACCTGAGAGCTTGGGGTCACTTTCGGGTTCGTCCCTTTCTCACTTGATTGAGCTACAATCACTCAACATAGCTTTAGGCGAACGAAGGCGCTCTTGGTTTCTCGAACGGCCACAAACACCAGGTCCTCCCCTTCCCGATTATGGAGCTCCCGGTCAAGCCCGGCGATATGGAGAAGTTCGTCGCCGTGGCGGCCGGGAACAACCACCTAATTGTGATGACCACCCACGGAAACGTCTACACGTGGGGTGCAGGTGAACAAGGGCAACTTGGCCGCAAAGTTATCGAGCGTCGCAAAATCCACGGAACGGTCCCGGAACGCGTCGTCCTTGGATCAAGATCCCGTAAAGCAATCGCCATCGGTGCCGGAAATTATACTTCCTTTGCTGTCGACGATCAGGGCGATGTGTGGGGCTGGGGGTTAAATACCATGGGCCAGACCGGAACGGGGATCCCCAACGCCAAACTTGACCACACCGAGGTACAACTACCGAAGAAGGTGATCGGGTTGAGCCAGCACGAGCTTAATGGGGAGAGTGTTGTCGAGATTGTTGGTGGGGATCACCATACCCTCTTCCTCACTTCTGGTGGTCGGGTCTTCGCGGTTGGGAGGTCGGACTACGGCCAACTCGGGCTACCAGATGATCACTCAGCGTTCGAGGACCGTGAGTTCCCAGACTACATCGCAGTCCCCGCCCACGTTCCGTTCCCCGAACACGATGATCCAGTTCGCCACATCTCCGCTGGCATCCACAGTAACATGGCCGTGACGGAGGGAGGCGCGTTGTACGCTTGGGGTCAGGGCGAACAGAGTGAGCTTGGGTTGGGTGTGGACGAGGAAAAGGCGGAAACCCCTACCGTTGTTGTCAGGAGAGTTGGTGGTCCCTTTGCCGCCTGTGATGCTGCGTGTGGTGGTCAGCACACGTTGGCTCTGTTGAGGAAGAAGACGGCCACGTGAACATGCGCGATGATGAAATAGTTTCTCTACAATAGCCAGTCATACCGTAGACAGTCGAACCCATATTACATAGTTTCTACTATAGTGTATCTCATATCATACATAGTTCCCATACATTCACTGGGTGTGCATGTAGTCTTGCGAGGGATGGTTTGATCAGCTGTTCAGAATGGTGTTTTGACAGGACCTCGTGGTGCGGTACTTGTTTCCTCTATCTTGATAAACGTGAAAGAAATCCGACCAAACGAAAATGCCTCTACATCCCGAAATCCTCTGGGCTCAACGCAGCAGTGAGACTATTGCTAAGAAGGTTGTAGATTCTTCGCACAAATTACCCTCATTTTTTATCTCTAAATCTTCTGTCGGTGCTGTAGAATGTCGTGTACCTGACCGTCAATTTGCCTAATATCATCGAATCCTCTATCAAACTCGAGTTAGCTCCCACCAAGGTCTCGTTCAAGGCCACGGCCAGAAAGTGAGTCCTACCTAGATCGTCGTCGGCTAATCAAGGATTGAATTCCTGACGAACTTGTCGCAACAGCGTAGGGAAGGGGTTGGAGGAGAACGAATACGAATTCGACCTTGACTTATTCGAAGAGATCGTCCCAGAAGTACGCGTCTCTCTCTACGTGTCGTTCTGTCACCCGAGAGCGGTGGCTAATCCCAATCGCTTGCCGGTCATCAGGAGAGTCGGAAGTACTATCTGACCCGCCGCGAATTCTACCTGGTCCTTCGTAAGAAGGAGCACAAAGCCGAGTATTGGCCACGCCTTCAAAAGGTTAATCAAAAGTTGGACTTCATCAGGATAGACTTTGACAGGTGGGCCGAAGAGGATGAATCGGAGGGGGAACATGAGATCCCGGACCACGTTTTTGGCTGGGAGGGTGCGGAAGCTACGACACGCATTGGGGGTTTGGACTTCGAAAATGTTGGTCGTCCTCTTCAACCAGATCCTTTTCCTGGCGCACTTATCGCCTTGTTACAGTTAGAGGCTGCTGATTGCACGTTTGACCTCTCTGGTTTAGAAGGCGATGATGATGATGACGTCGCTTCCCTGGAACTTGAAGAACCATAGATCTCCAAACTTGTGACTGGTCACCGAATGTATCGCGTACCTCGTTGCTGCAGAACAATCCAACAGATAATCATCTCTCTCGCTGTTTTGGTCTCGCAGACTGAACTCGCTCATCGTACGAGGGCCGCTCGTCGGATCTTAATAAAAACAATTCGTTCTTCCGTGTGATCTATTATACAGTTGCTCCTTTGCCTATAACCTCCATGACGGTGGACCCACGCCAACTGTTATATCTCGGTTTCGAGATTGCCGCTCTAGTGGTATACCATATCCCACGATGGCTCGTATCTGGGACGCAGATCTTGTTGTACGAGGACAGGAAGGGGAATTGGACGTTAGGTCGGCATTTGCGCGTCCAGATGAAGCGGCATATG
>Ga0307511_10006869_pt1 | contig 11475 bp, 2 predicted proteins | sample 13_EM_MG_FD_200266 | JGI IMG/M metagenome (GOLD analysis project Ga0307511, IMG submission 200266) | Populus trichocarpa ectomycorrhiza microbial communities from riparian zone in the Pacific Northwest, United States - 13_EM | ecosystem: Host-associated > Plants > Roots > Unclassified | place...
TAGGTCAACAAATGACGTGTTAGCTGCGTTATTTTTTTTACCATTGAATTAAATGGTGGATGGCGTGTTGTCTGCCATTTAATATAAACAAAATGTTAAAGAGGGAAAACAATTGTAAAAAAAAAAATATAGCACGCGGGCCATGTCTTTTTAATGGGCCTGACGGTGAATTCAGGCTTTTTTATGGGTCAGGCACTTGGGTAGGCCTACATGCCTGGTCTGTTTGAAAAAAAAATGTTTTTTAATATAAAAAAAAGTCTTCTACACTTGGTTGAGATATAATTATATGAAAGATAATTTAAAAAAATAAAAAAAATTGTTAGATCCAGTGGGATGCATGACTCATAGCTCGGGTTTAATATGTTAACTCGAGTTAATTTGAGTTTTTTTTTTGTCATTATTAAAATTAATAATTTTATTTTCAATTTTCAATATGAAGTTGATTGAGAATTGAATATCCTAATTTATTATAATTTATTTTTTATGAGGTTATCACAATTTCAAAACCTAAGTTAGATATTTGGTTGATTAACTTAAGTTTATGTAAATCGATCCAATATGCTAACGTTTCAATATTTTTTAAAAAAAAATACCATTTAATATGTGTTAGATTTTGAATTCTTGGTAAGTTTATTTCTCTTAAAAAACACATTGACGATGCCTTGACATTTTTTTTTTGCATTTGAAAAAAGATTAATCCAACTCACTTTTTTTTTGTGTTTTTTTTATTGTATGATTCAATGAAAAATAATTCTAATAAGCAAAACTATTAAACGCAACTAGGTTCATTGTCTATATTGAGAGATCATATATCTGAATACATATTTATCTCTCAAATTTTCAATTATGTTTTTAGTTATCATAATGAATTTTCTTTTGCATTTTTTTATTATAAATGATTCTCAATTTATTAATTAAATTAATGTATAGGGTTTTTAATTTGTGTTTAGAATTTTCTTTTAGAGTAAAAAACACATTGTAAACACTTGCACATTTGTTTCTGCATTGAATTTTTTTTTATCACGGTTAAGCACGGGCATATAATTAGTGAATTAACTATATAGTGTTCTAAACTATAAGACTAATTAACTAGTTTTTCTAAACTATAGGAACCAAGTTATAACTTAATATTTTTTAAATCTCATAGCCGAACATTTTCACCCAATAAAAAGATATGTTTGATATTATGATGTAAATTATTTTTCGTTTAAAAATTCTTTTAAATGAATTTTTTTCAGATATTTTATTTTTATTTTTAAGATCAATACATTAAAATTACTAGAAAACATTAAAAAAATATCAATTTAATATCTTTAATGCTATATGTATTTTTAAAATGCATTTAAACATAGTTCTAAACAAAAAACAAATCTTTTTTAGACTCCATTTGATGTTTGATATTGCGGTCCAACCATACTTTTAAAAATATTTGAATCTTTTTTAGCTTGAAATTATTTTTTATAATATTTTTAAATTATTTTAATATATTAAAATTTAAAAAATAAAAAATATTATTTTATCATGTTTCAAAATAACAAATACATGAAAGACAATTTTTATTTGACTCGCAGACTGGAATTAAGAAGCCAACAACAACAATAACAATAAAAATTCATCCAACAAAAACAAAATACTAAAAAAACAACGCCAAAACAGAACATTAACGAGGAGACATTTTCATACTTGCATAATTGATTTAGTTTATTTTTTTTTCATCTTTAAGATCGAGAGAAACTGTAAAACCTTGGATCTTGGTCCTTGATCGATTCCATAACCTACATTGTACGGATCGGATCAGGATTTCAAATCGTTGAATTTCTTTGTTTTTTTTTTGTGAATTCAAAATTCGTAACCCAAATTATTCAGTTACCAATTGCAATCTTAGGCATTTGTGTGAAGAGATTCAATTGAATTTTTGGTACTATTTGTATTCTCTACGAGATGCATTAGTAAATTTAATAGGATTTGATTAGTTTTCGAGCTCATTTTGAGCTTGATTGTTTGAATTCTTTTTTTATTTATATGTGCATTGAGGATTATTGAATTATAGGCAGAGATGGATCCTTTATCGTCGATCAGTGAAGAGCTAGCAGAGATCAATGGACAGATCGCCGATATTTTTCGAGCTTTATCGTAATTCTTCCTTTCTTTACAGTGTCTTTCTTTGTAATGTAATTGAATGAAATTAATGAACGCTGAAATATAAGCTTTGCATGTTCGTTAATTGAATTGTATGGCATTTGAAGCTGGAGAGAGATTTGTTGGATTTTTTTTAAGAGTCAATGTTCTTGGTTTAGTTGGTTAACTGGTATGGGTTTTGTAGAAAATTGACAAGACATTTGCAGTTATTGGTGGGTTAGTATGAATTGATAGTGAAATGCAACGTGTTTGTGTTATTGTTGCAGAAATGGGTTCCAGAAATTGGAGAAGATTAAGGATGTCAATAGACAGAGTAGGCAGCTGGAAGAACTTACGGGGAAGCTGCGGGAGTGTAAGAGGTATTTGCAAATTGCACCTTCTCTTTAACTCTCCTTATATATGCATGTTATTAGTTTGTATTTAACAGTTCACCATTGGCTGAATACAATTCCCAATTCGATATTGAATGAAAATGCAATGTTGGGTCGATTGTTAATTATGCTGATTTTTGTTAGGGATGATCTAGAACCAGGATGCATCAAATGATGGAACTCACCTTAGCGCAAAACATTTACTTTATGAATGACCAATCATGAAATGTATATTTTCCTTTCATTGTTTAAGCAGTTATTTAACAAAACTTACCTTAGCACACAACATTCACCCTCTGTTTCTTGGAAAAAGAAAATCATGTTTTATACAGTGCTGTTATGATGTCGTTTGTACTATTTGTTTTCCTAGCTTCTGTGAGAATTAGATGGTATAATTTAAGGGGTCTGGGAGTCTTTGACCAACTACAGAATTTTATTTACTGATGTTTCTTTTATCAGGTTTCCTATCCATGTATTTTCAACTTATTTCTTATTCTGAAACTCAAATTCTTCTATAGTCAACTCCATTTCTGTTATCACAGTTCCACATTATAGGATGAATATATTAAGAATGTAGATACAGCAATGATTGTAAACCCTAAGAACCGAGTTGCTAAGATTTGATACAATTGAGGATCTAAAAGTCTATAGAGGAGTGACAATCTGGACATCCCATACAATACTGTTAGGTTAATAGGACAAATATTGCTGACACTTTAATTTTACTTCTTTTCTGTCAGTTCTCTTTCATACTTACTCAATTAGAATTAGAATCAGAATAATGTCCTCCTGTTTTTCAGGCTTATCAAAGAGTTTGACAGAGAAATGAAGGATATGGAGAGTAGAAATGATCCAGACACCAACAAAATGCTGAATGAGAAAAAGCAGTCAATGGTGGGCTTTTGATTTATCAAGAGTCTAATATTTTTGTGTCTCTTTGCATGTCTAATGTTTTCTGAATGTTGCTGTCTTTACCATGCAGATCAAAGAGTTGAATTCATATGTTGCTCTTAAAAAACAGTAAGTTTGTCATCAGTTTCTAAGTTTCCATCTATGTTTAATATGGCACCAAGAGATATTATCATGAAGAAACTATGACATATTGTTCTTACAATTAAAACATGTAAAGACAATCTGATGTCTTCTTTTCTCTACTGGGTGAAGTAGGGAATGATATAATTGTTTATTCCAGTTATAGGATTATGAATTTTTTTTTCCAAACTAAACACTAACTTAATTTCACTTTCTGAAGTTCATATTTTCATTTTCAGTCACAGAGAAATCTTTGAAAAAATTTTGCCAGTTTTTTTTCGAAAAACTTTATGAGGAATTTATCTGTTTGGTTAATATTTCTTTCAAAGTTGACACCCCTTCCAGCCCAAAAGAAGAAAAAGAAAAAAGCAAAAAGTTGAAATTTGTTGATGCTTGTGGTAAATTGGCAACATCATATGTCCTGATATACAATGCCTTTTCTTTGTTGGTAGTGTGCATTTGTGCCTTTTCCTTCCACATTTCTTTTTACAGTCTTCAAATCTGATTGTTAGTTGATTTTGAAAAGTTGAGTTTTGGTCCACAAGTCTTCACCATGGTATGTCAATGGCTCTTTTTTCTGGTCATTGTACTAGAAATAGACATTCCTCGACGAGATTTTGTTCGAAGTTGTTTAACTTTCTCTCAACTAGCAAATTATATTTGGATGGTCAACGATTTTGGCTTCAAATTGATCTAAACTAACCACTGTTTCAGTTACCTTCGGAACGACTGAAGAATATATGTTCTCAAATTCTTGGTGAATTCACTTATTTATCCTTAAAATTGAAGATCATGGGATTTTGTCTCAGAATTTTGAAGGATAGAACCCATACATGATTGTTTGCATTTTTCTGAATAAAATATGTTGGTGATTTGTCCTGTTAATGATTTTGTTCTCTATACAAGAATACTTCTGTTGCCTAAAAATATCTGATTTCTTTTATCATGTGTGGTTAATTATTTTACATGTTACCTATAATAATTAACAACTGTTTAATAATCTTTTGCCGTGCTTCTAATCCTTTGTTTGCTCTGTTTCGACATTGTTGTGATGGTGATACAGATATGCGACCAATCTTGAAAACAACAAGAGAGTTGATCTCTTTGATGGGCCCAATGAAGAGTTACATGATGACAATGTGTTGCTAGCTTCGTGTAAGTTATGACCTTTTCTGCTGTGCATGAATTTTTTCTTTGATATATAAGGGTTGTAAATGCTAAAATCTTAAGTTTTGAATCTTGGTGCAAGTAATCGTGTTAACTAACATTATTTTCTATGCTAATATTAGCATGAAGCTTTGGCAATAAATATGCAAGTACATGCTCGCTCACCTATTCACCCACTCAATATTATGTATAGAAACACCACCGCTTATTTTTGGTCATCTTGTTCTAGGGAAGTAAGTAAAAACATGAAAGTGATCTTGTTCCTTCACTAGAACTTCTATTTGCCTCCAAATTGTTACTGCTTCATCCAGCAATCCTGATTCCTTTTACTTTGAGTTAGATGTTGTAGTTCTGATATCTTTTTACTTCAATGAGTAGAGTTTCTTGGGGAATGTGAAGGGATAGCTGAACTTAGAAAGGGGAAATGGACCAAGGAGAGCATCCATGGAAGGATAAGTGTATGATGCACTCTTTTCTCCCTTCTTTTGTTTCTTCCCTGTCGAAGAGATCCAAATGTCAAAACTAAGGGTGTCATGTATGGCAACCTAGCAGGCCGTTCACAAAGGGTCAATTCATGTTCAGTATTTGAAGGTGGAATGCATTCACTGCAATGCCTGATATAAGTGGCGATGTACACCGTACATGTTGTCATTTTGTATTTTTGGGAGGCCTCTTGGACCTTGGGCTGCACAAATTGGGGGGGGGGGGGTGGTGAAGGGGGTGGTGTAAGCCCTCCTCTGTTACATAATAATCAAATAAACTGTTGTCATTAGGACTCGATCTTGCTTCACCAAAGGAAGCTACCGAGTACACAACCACTAGGCTATGCCAGCTTGTGTTACATGTTGTCATTTGAGGAGATGAATATTAACTCTAGCTTTTTCACCTTGTCTTTAATTTCTGAGAGTAGGGTTGGATCCATCTTTGTTGGTACCATGATAATGATTGTGCTTCCCACCCTAACCTTTTGCAGTACATCCATCCACCCCTGATTGCAATGGAAATGCATTATTGATCATTCATTTGGTTATAGCCTTTCGTGGATGTGATGTTGAACTGGATTGGATATGCCAGAGATTCATATGTTTTACAGCATGTCATCCTAAGTTTGTTCACTCCAAGCTTGATATTTTCTATCCATTGATGCCTTGCCCAGAATAGCTATCAATAAATCATTGGATCCTTTTTAAAAAGGTTCTTAGAAAATCTATTTTACCTGAAGAATGTGTAACATGAAAATGGTGACTGCTTTTAGATGGAAGAGTTCCAGGTAAAATGTAATAGATGATTTAGCAGAAGGGTGTGAATGAGTTTGGTGCTCTCCTTGGAGATGTGCAAACTTATTGACAGTTATGAATTGCAGCTTTCTGGTTTGCTTCAGGATTTGGCATGTAGTTTTTTGCACTTGAGGGATGGAGGGTAAAGGAAAGAAACTTCTAATGACATGGCAAAAAAATGGGCATGGAAGTCACCATCTTGCTGGCAAAGGGAGCTATCTATAATAGTCCTTACTAACTTGTTTCACAAATAAGGATTTTTTTCTCTTTTATGTTCCAATATACCAATTCATTCCCTTTCTTAATCTTGTCCTGCTTTTGATACAGTTAAAGTGTTATGTTTAACTGAACAAAATAGCAGGCATTATAATTGTTTTTTTGTGGAATTGTTTGTAAAAAAAAGCTATATATTTTTGCAGCTATGACAAACCAACAGCTAGTGGATCATGGAAATCAGATGATGGATGAGACTGATCAGGCAATTGAGAGGGGAAAAAAGGTTAGTTTGTGTTATGTGACATGTTTTTTTTCTTCATGCAATTTATGCACTCTTCAATTCTAGCCTTTCTGGGTGAGGCTGACTAACGCTTTAGGTGCCTTGTTTGTTTAATGGAAAGCACTTTCCTTACTTTCTCATGTTTTGCTACACGGTGGAAAACTGTCAACAAAATTCACTTTCTAGGTCAAAGGAAAACTTAAGCTTTAGATGGAGAAAATTATTTTATGGTTTAAAAGATTGAAAAACACTTTCCATGAAGGACCTAAAAACTAAAGTGGTACAATACTTAATTATTCTTATATATATATATATTAATAAAATAATTTAAATTGTAATATTATTAGAAAATAATAAATTACTAATATATTTATATAGGACATAATATATTAGGAAAGTGTTTTCCATGAAATAAGTTACTGATTTTCCAACTCATTTTTCTTAGCATAGTCAAACACTAAAAAGTGTTTTCCAGTTTATTTTTCATGACACTGCCAATTATTGAAAAATAATCCACTTTTTTGGAATTTGTTTTCCAAAACAAAACTACTTTCTAGCAAACAAACGAAGCCCAAAATTTAAAAAAATTCTCCAAGATACCTCACCTCTTTTCATTCTGTTTGTCAGATTTAGATGGCTTGCCATATAATTTTTCATCCACTGGAAAGTTATACACAATTCTCTCAAAGTACTGTCTTTCTTGCATTTTACTTTCAAGGTTTAGCATTGCATCTGGCCCCAAAGCTTGGATGGCAGTCCTACCTTTTAATGAGGATTGAAAGAAATAAGAAAAAGCATCATCCCCAAAGAGACGTTCTCTCGTCTTACAATAGTAATAAGGGAACCTCTAGAAGAGAAAATTCAGGGAGAACTGATTGATAGGCGTGGAGGAAATTTCTTCAACTTGCAGCATGTGTTCTCAGTACAGTAGCTTGATTCCCATGAACTGGTTGTTATCTGAGGCAGTGCAGAGTTCCTGCATCACTCCCTGATCGTGTATTCTTGGGCGTAGCCTTTGAAATAAGAATGGTTAAAGCAGTAGGCGGGAAGCAAAAAGGGCTAACTAACAATCTGTAACTTGGTGGTAAATATTTAGGTCTTCCACAGAAATCAATTACTGGAATCAAAAGGAAAAAAACAGAAATCTTTGTTCCTCTAAACCTTGAACTTGATTTAGAAGGGCAGGTGGTAAAAGTTTGACCCTATTAAACAATGATGGTGTTTCATATAGGTCTTCTACATACGGACATCTGACATGGAGCTAAAGTGATTCAGTTACTCAAAATCCAAAGGAGAAAAATAAGCTTAGTAGCTTAAAAGCTCAAACTTGATGCGGAAGTGCTTGCTTTCCTGAAACCTATTGTATTCTTACTTTTAAACTCATTGTTTGTATGATTGCATAGAAGAAATGCTACTGAAAATGCTTGCTAATCTTATACCTGTTTCAAATCAAGTTTACATATTTCAAATTACCACAACACCTAACTCATTGCCTACCTATCAGAATCTAAAGTATGTCCAACCCCCTGCTGGCCAAAGGGACCTCAGCACCTCTGACCTAGACCTCTTTTAACTTATAAGCTCCAAACTTGCTATTGTTCCCAAATAAGGTAGAGTGTAGTCACTCACCTCTCTGGCTCTGTTATGGATTGCTTGCCTTATGATGAAGTTGGCTAGATTCTTTGCAGCTTTTATATTTCCTGTACTATGGGACCAACATGTATAGAGATATGAGAAGCCAGTGTAGCATTTAATAGTTTTGCTAGTATAATAGTTGAACTTTCAGAAGCTTTTCTCTAACCTTTTGATAAGATGAAAGCTCAATACCTAATTTCTCCCTGGATTTTGTCCTTGAAAAATTCCAAAAATTCCAAAAGCTATTGATTACCACTCCCCATGAGCCCTGTGGAAATTAAAAGGAAATCGTAGAATGGTATTTCTTCTTTCTGAGTTTGACATTTGACTTCTATGTTTTTTCTATTTTATGCTAGGTTGTTCAAGACACCATCAATGTTGGAACAGAAACTGCAGCAGCTCTTAAGGCTCAGGTATATATACTTTGACAGCATCCGAAAAGTTAACATAATTTTACTTTGTAATATCCTGGAGTTGGTAGTTGCTTTTCCTTTCAATAGAAAAGGCAAAAAAAGGTAAAATATTTGATATTGCAATGGCCTGTAAACTAAGACCATTTTTCTGTGCAGACTGAACAAATGAGTAGGATTGTTAATGAGCTCGACTCTATCCATTTCTCAATCAAGAAAGCTTCGCAATTGGTGAAGGAAATTGGTAGGCAGGTCAATTTCTAAAATATCCACTTCCTTTTCTTTCATATTCCGGGCCTAGGTATAACTTCTTTTTACTCACTGCAAGTTTTTCCACCAGGTTGCAACTGACAAGTGCATTATGGCATTACTCTTCCTTATTGTTGTTGGAGTCATAGCAATCATTATTGTGAAGGTATTCCACTTACTCGATTTCTTTTAAATTGAACTGTATTTTTTAACCAATGGAAGTTTGCTTTTGTTGTCTGTTCTGAAATTATGTTAATCTCTGATTTTTTCCCCTAATCTAGACATAGAATCATGGACACACTCTTAACTGTTTGTTATTGGTGTCGGAGGTGTCTTAGCCTATTACCTTTTCCACATAACATCTTTTGCGGTTCAAATTAAGCAGCCTCCTGGTAATAAATTGAGCTTCCTTCTTAGATTTTGTATCTGTAAGAGCTGAAAAGAAATCTCAAAGAGTTGTTGTGTAGAACTAATCCACCTTTAAGATTGATGAAACCCCCCGTGGATACTAGCTCTGCTCTACAGACCCCAAAATATTGGGATCTTTACTGGGTAATGGCCTTTATATTCTAGGTATCACTTTGAGATTGCTGACAATCTCATATTTGCAATTCATGATGGACTTTTGCATTTTTTATTTAGGGTTGAAACATGTCCATGAACAGCGGTTTGCATTTATGGAGTTCATTTGTTAAGGAATTTTAATTATTGCTTGAAGTTTAGTTATCTCACTTATTTTCATGGGATATCTCGCGGATTGTGGAAGCTGCAGAGGTTTCATTTTCAGCCGTCGCTTCAGAAAATATAAAGTACCTTACAATTAAGACCCTGAATCTAAGATCCTAGTGTACATCTTTTAACCTCCATCACTGCATTCACAACTCTGCAGATATAGGAATTTATACACGATCAAGTCAAAGCTTTTTTGTCATACACTATGAATTTGGATCCTGCAATTGGTTGAAGCAGTCTAAGTAATTGATTTTCAAATTATTTTAGTTGGGATCCGTAACTGCATTCAAGTTGTTATGGAATAATGTCTTAAATTACATTAGAGTTCAACTTGATTGAAGATTGATTTCGTGGTGAAAGTGTCCTCCCGGCTACGGTTTGACTAGATTGCTTATTACACAACAAATCTTGTGCTCTCTCCAAAACATTATTTGTGAAGCTGACTAGCTCACTTCAACTATCTGTTTGTGTCAATCAATGTATTTTCTGTAAATATTCATTATTTATCACTGCCCTTGATTTTTCAGCTCGTGAACCCAAGCAACAAGGACATTCGGGATATTCCAGGATTAGCCCCGCCTGCACCGTCTCGCAGATTACTTTGGATTCCTAATCAAGAAACAAGCTAGAAATGGGATTGTCAGGATCTACTGCAATCCAATCATTTTGGATACTGTTGGCAGCAACCAGTACTACAGAATTGACCTGGTGGAGTGTACTCAATGTGTTTTCCGGCTTAAATACCAATCTTCTGAGAGAAATTTATTGAATTGCTTCAATTGGAAGATTTCTGCACAACTATCTTTCAACAGAGTGAAAGTAAGATTATCCGCATGCGAGAGCAACTTATTTTGTATTTGAGATTGTAATGGTTCACGGATCTGTATAATCACCCTCGTATGATTGTAGTTTCATAAATTGTTTTATTTTTTTATTTTTATTTTTTAAATGGGGTTTCATTGAAATCAGTGTGGCGCCCGTCTCTCCCAGAGTGTTTGAATTTTTAGAACCTGTTGCTTTCCTCAGCCGCCACCCATGGAGGAACGAGGGGATCCTGAATTCGATGAGACACAGCACGTCTATATTCCCTGAAAGAGTGGAGACAATGCGAGGCATGATCACATTGAAATTTGAACTCGGAGGAGTCCCTTTCTCAGTGTTTCTCGTGCCTGCTTGTCAACGCTTGTCTTCTTTCTGGGCAATGTGGAAGGACGGTGGATTCCCTTTCTGTTGTTTTTTAAAAAGGTGTTGGACTCCCTTCATTTCACATTGAAAGTACAGGATCATATCCCACGTCTTCAAAAGCACACTGCCACCTCTAGCTTGCGTATGTGTTTATTATTTTTCAATTTTAATTTTATTCTTCAATGTTTTATTTATCAAAAAAATAATTTTATTCTTCAATGTTTGTGTTATAGTGTAAATTTCAAAAATCTCTGAACTTCACTAATACAAAAGCCAAAAAGTGTAATAACCTTTTCTTTTATAAAATAAAAAAGTTACATTAATCAATCAAATTAAAACAATTGAATTATCTTATCTTTAAATATCCTATTTGTTTTTGTATTTTTCAAAATGTTTTTGAAAAAAATAAATTTTTTATATTTTTAAATCATTTTGATTTGTTAATGTTAAAATTAAATTTTTTAAAAATATATATATTATTTCAATACATTTTCAAATAAAAAAACTTTGGAAAATAATCATCATAACAACTCAAAGCAGAGGAGCTAACAAAATACGTTGAAATCAAGCATGATTTGTAACATATAGATCAATCTCAAAGATTCTTCTATACTCTCCAAAAACATAAAGTGAATAATAGATGTTACAATCATTGCAAATTACAAAACAAACCATACCAAAATGAAATACATAATTTCCGTACGTTATATGACAGAAATAATTTTTAAGTTTCCAGTGCTTACATAGATGCAGGACGGAATTGCCCTAAAACATGTATTTTT
>Ga0307511_10006870_pt1 | contig 11474 bp, 8 predicted proteins | sample 13_EM_MG_FD_200266 | JGI IMG/M metagenome (GOLD analysis project Ga0307511, IMG submission 200266) | Populus trichocarpa ectomycorrhiza microbial communities from riparian zone in the Pacific Northwest, United States - 13_EM | ecosystem: Host-associated > Plants > Roots > Unclassified | place...
TGTTATGATAGGAACTTGATTTGTTGTTAACATAAGTTAGCATCATGAATACCTGACAATATTTAAAAGTATTGGTGTTACTTAAATAAGATAATTAATATGATCATGTTAATACTTTATAATGAGCCATTAATGATAAATCATCCGATTGGAACCTCCTTTCTGTGTGGTTTCCAGTTGAGTAATAAAAAGAGTTTATATTATACTTATTTGAAATACCATTAGTAGATCATCTAACATTGACAACTGTTTTTATCATTGTTTAATATTCACATTAATCTTACATCTCAAAGTCCTCTTTAATTCATCATCATCATTATCATTATCATTATTATTATTATTTATAATTTATATAGTTCACCTCCATGTGGTTCGACCCCGGTCTTACTGGGTTATTTATTACTTCGACACTCCTGCACTTGGGATAAGACATCAACTCTTTGATCGTGTCAAAAGGCTTGCTTTATATTTGATCCCATATTACACTTGGTAGTAAAAACTTTACTAGATGGCTTTCCAAGCTCAACCGATTCCTTTTCAGTACACCCTATGGCAAATTTCTCAAATGCAATCAATGCTTTTGACGATAGTTGGGTAACAAGAATAAAAGATATTATTCCTGAAGCCTACACTACACTTTAATAATCTCTATCCCAATCTTGCAATACAAAACCTATAATACCTATATTAAAACACAAAATACAAATATCTCAAAAAAATATCATTTTTTACCCGAAGCCTACACTACACTTTAATAATCTCTATCCCAACCTTGCAATACAAAACCTAAAATACCTATATTAAAACACAAAACACAAATATCTCAAAAAAATACCATTTTTTATATATAAAAAATGTAAATAACATAATTGAGTTTCACACCCTATCTTTAAGTAGTGCAGGATATGTCAAAAACAAAACCCTAGATGAAATTGAAATAAAAGGCGGTTCCTTTCTAAGTGAAAACTTGAAGAAAATTAAGAATTGAAAAACTCATAAAAACAAAGCAATTTTAGTTCACAAAACAAATAATTAACACACAAAATCACATTAAAAAATTTGAATTTCAACTATTTAACCAATTATAAAAAGAGTGGTTACCCTTTTAAAAAATCATTCTTTTTCTCAAGCTTCTTTTGCTTTTGCTTCCTCTTTGTCTATACTCAGTATAGACCATCTATTTGTTAAAAAAAACAACCTCATTTTCTCCTTCATTCCAATCCAACCCAAAGACAACAGTCCCACACCAATTTCGATGGTAAACATCATGGCCCAAACCCTAGAGGTTGTTTTTTTCCTTCTCAAGTGTTTTTCAAGAGTAGTCCTCTCAAATGAGTTGAAGTTTGTGTTTTTTATGTTTCAAAAATATTTAAAATATATATATTTTTTATTTTTTTATTTTAAATTAATGTTTTTTTAGTGTTTTTAAATCATTTTAATGTACTAATGTCAAAAATAATTTTTTAAAAAAAATATTATTTTGATGTATTTTCAAGTAAAAAACACTTTGAAAAGCAATTGCAACCACACTTCCAAACAGAAAAAAAGGAAAGAAAAGGAAAAAAAATATGGTCTTAGAAAGGCACGTTGTTCAACACATAAAGAGAAAAAAATACATTATGTAAGTCCACCGGGTGCATTGTGCCTTGTCCATAGTGAATTTGCCACACCCATTAGTTTTTAGGTTAATTTTGAATTAAAAAAACATGGTTGTTGTGGAGTGTACATCATCGAACAATGGATCTAGCTCTTGAATTGAGAAGGTTTTAGATTTGATGGGATAAATCATAAATTAATATGATTTGAAGCGTTTAGGAGTCGTCACCTAGTATTACAGTTACTGAAAATCTAATGGTCTACGAGAGTCTAGGTAAGGAAACTAATTGTGCATGAGGAAGACACATTATTCTCAATAAACTCTACCTATGGTAAGCTACATTATTGACTTATTGTTTTTTTCTAAGTCATGTTTCTATTCGTTGATTTGTTTAATGTTCAAGAAAAGTTATTCTCGGCCTCAATACGGAGGTCTTTATATCAGGCTAAAACTTAATCATTTTAAAATCCTAAAAATTATGTAAAATACATATCCCAAACTTAAACAAGATAATTTTTGTTGTTTTTTTTTTTAAATTTTGGTCAAATCCCAATGGATAATCACAAACTTGTTGTAATACCTATTAATTGATTTTGTTTGGTATTTTTTAAAGTATAATAAAATGCAATTTTTATTTTTTATTTTTGTGTTTTTAAATAAGGAATATTTTTTATTTTTTTGTATTTTCTGAAATTTAAAAAAAGAAAAATATATTTAATATCGGGTCAGTATCTTATAGGGTCAGTCTACAACCCAAATACTAAATGAAATGGTTAAAAAACATGTGAGCAACCCACAAATAATTTTAAAATGATCTTTGAAATGTTTCAGAATTTTTGAAATTTATTTAAAGCTTGTTTGGCAAGAGCACAAAATCGGAAAGAAAAAAAAAGACATACTGCTGGAAAATCAATAATGTGTGTTTGCCCAACACGCCTTCAACTAAAAATTAGAGGCTTAAAAAATGAATTAAGGTCGTGTTTGGCAAACTGCCTTAAGAACAAAATATTGCGTTTTTTTTTTTGAAAACTTTAAGACATTCAAACATTGCCTTAGCATAAATAGATTCAGCTCAGCCATATAGGTTGGGCTTCTTAGCCCAAGCCCACAAACATGATCGAAAACCAGAAAAGAAAGGACGAAGATCAAAAGAGTTTTTTTTTTTACTTGAACTCGACCAAGAACACAATGAACAAGAAGAGGAAACCTAGAAACTTGGATCAAATTTCAGACCAAATTACGTCAAATTGAAGGCACACAAACATGTGAAAACATCATTTAATCAAAATTTTGAGGCTGGATCATAAATAAAACACTCAAACCTCATGATTAATTGATTTTTTGTAAAAACAAAAAACAAAGAAAAAACCAAGGATTAAAAGCTAAGATTTCAATGTTTTTAAACCACTAAAACCCTAGATTAGTGATCAAACAAGCATGTACACGTATGTAAGAACCATCAATCAACCAAAAAGACATGGAAAATAAGGACCTAAAGTAATGTTCAATAGATGAACATCAACCCAGAAAACCTATAAATGCCTTAAACCCATAAAAAAATGCATAAACAATCCAGGAAACAACCTAAACCTAACATCCAAAGCTTAAGCATGTTATACACTACTTGTTTGGACCATCAAAACAATAAGAAAAAAAATCAATTGTAAAACAACAAGCTAAAAATACATCTCCCTATGTATAAACATTGTTCCATTGATTAATTTCATTATCCTGAAGCTCAAACAATATGCTTACAACTTCAACAAACTCGCAAGCTACCCTAAAAAAACCTAAACCATCACTACTTCAATACATAACTTCTTGCCATGACTTAAAAAAATGATTAACTAAATATCTAAACATGCAAAACAACATCATGCATTATCATATATCATTTTATTATCATATTCTAACATGTCAAAATAAGATAATTATACAATACTTAAAGCACATACAAGCTATATTCAAAGCATGCTTAAACATTTTAAAATGACAATCATGGCTTTTAAACTAAAAAATGACATCAAATGATGCATAACAAGCACTAAGAATAGAAATTTAAAAGATAAAAATAAAGAAGGAAGGGATGTGCTCATTGAGGAATACCTTAACTAACAATGTGCCTCATTTGTTTAGAATTTCTTACTCCTTTCTTAAGCTTTAGATCTTTTGATATTTCTACTTTCAATCTTAGACTCAAGAGCTTTACCTTTTACCTTTTTCCTTCCACTTCTTATTAATATTTTATCGTATTTCTATCAAGAGACTTTAGTGATTTAATTTTCCTTAAGCTCTCTCTCTCTCTCTCTCTCTCTCTCTTTTCTCTAGGATCTCCTTTTATAGCCTCAAAATGTTTGGTGGTTGTGAAACTATTTGTGGGTTTGAAGGTGGTTTTTCCAAAACTATATCATAGGAGATCATTTTCTATTTTTGCCTTTAATATATTAAGAGACCATTCTTCTTTCTTCCTCTTTTGCTTTCCCTCTCCCTAAATGTCTAACAAACTTTTGGAACTTTTAGAAAAAGGTGGGAACTTCATAACTGTAATTTGGTCAAAAATAGATGAATGAGGTACACCTTCCATGAATTAATCATGACAAATAGGAGGTCATTGAAACCAACGAAGTTATAGATCCTGTAGAGGTAGTGTTATTCTTCAAGTAGGTTTAAACCATGCTTGATTTGGAGGTCTGTGACTTTCCCACCATCAGTCTAAAGTTGAGTGTAACACTGTCAAATTTTACTAAACCAGACAAAGCTACATTGAGACAAGAAGTTAAGGGCTTCCACATGGTGATGAGGCATAAACATCGAAAAATGGTGACATAAACTTATATAGGGGAATCTCCTCTATCAAATGGTGGTGGTTAGAGCACCTAAGATGGTTAGAGATGTCATGTTCATTTGCCTGAAAATGACAGCTTGATCAATCTTTTCGGCTAAAGAAGATAACAAATAGGGAGTAGGCGACGTGTCACTCGTTTTCTTCATTAAAAATGAGTAACATGTCGTCTGCTTAAACCTTAAAAATTATGTTTTTCTAATTGGGAATTTGCAAACTTTAATTTGATCCTTGTTATTTCAATTTTGTCATATGCCCCTTCAATTGACCTTGAAACTTCTTAATCTTTGCAATTGCACCCCTGAAAACTTTGATTTAACTCCTATAATTTGAGCATTTTTTTCGAATTATTTCTTGGTTTTCAATTTGTTCAATTTGACCCCTACCAACCATCAAACTTTCAATTTCTTTCAAATTGACCCCTAATTTTGATACTTTAGTCCCTGAATTTACGCGTCTTTTACACTTTGGTTCTTGGTTTTGAAATTCTTTAATTTGACTCTTAATTAACTTTTAAACTTTGATTTTCTTGCAATTTCATTCATTATTTCATCCAATCAAACTTGTAAAAATTAAATTTGGTCCTCCAAAATTCCAATCTTCTCAATTAAGCTTTCAAACTTAATTTTTCATCAATTAAGTCATTAAATACAATTAATTTGACCTATTAGATATCCAATTAAGTTCTTGCACTTAATTAATTATTTTAATTTTGACCTAAATTAATTTATAAACTTAATTAATCCTTTAATTAGGCTCATAATTAAATCAAATTAGCCTATTAAAAATTTAATTAAGTCCTTAAACTTAGTTTTTATACAAATTCATCCAATATTCATTTAAGTTAATCTTGAATTTGCATTGCCTTTCACATTTAGGTCCTTTAAGGGTGCAATTGAGTTTCCAATATTGTCAAAGATCCATATTTATCTTTTCATCCCTCATTTATGTATTTAGGTCCTTATTTAACTTGTTCTTGCCAACCAAATCGCATGTCTTCTTGCATTTTTATTTTTCAATCTTTTTTTTCTGTATTAAAGTAAAAGATAATTTTAGAGTAATCCAAAATTGAATCATGACAATGATATATTGTGCACCAGGGGAGCCAAATCTAATATTTAGTATTAAATGTACTTACATCAACTCCATAGAAAAGATATGTAAAAAAACCTTACAAAATCAGATATAAAACAATAACAAAAGTAACATACATTGTTAAAGTGAAAGCCAACAATTGATGATGATTCATGTTCGAGAAGTTTTATAGTGTTTAAAGAAATTACTAGTAATATTCTATTAGTTATTTTTTGGGTTATCTTAAAAAAAAAAGATATATTCTTATCATGTTTTATGAATCATGAGTTTATTTTTATTTTTTTGTATTTATTTTTTTTCATATAAAACTAAAAAATAATTAATAGAATATCACTAATTTTTTTTTACACCATAAAATTATCCATTACCTTTTTTATTTTTTTTCATTCAGCACAACCACCCCTGCCTTTAAACAGAACCAACTGCTTCTAATTGCGCGTGACTATCTCCTCCTCCTCGTCATCATCCTCCCTAGAACGTGAACACCTCTCCTCTCAAGAGACTACTAAAAAGTAATTAACACGAGGAGATAAATTTGCTCTCTCTCGCCTTGGATTCGTGTCCTCTTTTAAACCGATTCTTTGACTTTGGCCCCTTTTTAAAAAACCCTAGATTCCACAGGTACTAACTACTATCTCACCCTCTCTCTCTCGCATTTTTTTTCTTGCTTTCGAATTTTCGTTTTGATTGGTTGTTGCCTCAGATCTGTTACTTTTGATTTTCTTTCTCAAAACTACGTCTCGAGTTTCGTGAATTTTCTTTGCTGTAAATCACTTCGTTTGTTTATTGTATATAATTACGGTAATGTACTGCAATTTAAATACTAGTTTTCCTTCCTTAATTCAGCCTTTGATAAGTTTATTTTACAGTAATTTTATTTTTATTTCATTCGTATTCATTGCGGTGAAAAATTCTCTTATTTTCAAAAACGTGACTTTTTTTTGAAAAGAATAATATTACTATTTGGTGATGACATTTTTCTTGCAAAATTTCAGTTTGCAAATCATTTGCAATTTGTTGTGTTTTTGGCTAAATAAAAATGAAGAAAAGACTTGCAATGAAATTTTGAGGCATATAGTGATGTTTGAATCTATTGTGACAGGTAGGGTAGGGCGGCCAAAGTTAGTGTGCGGACCTGACCTGTTTAAAATGGACTTAGAGGATACATTCCTTGCTAAAGGTATGCTCTCTTATCTTTTCTATAGAATATTAAGTAGTTGAGCTCGCAATTTTACAGAGCAAGCAGGGAATTTTACAGAGCAAGCAGGGTGCTGAAGGAATGTTTCCATAGTCAGTCAGTTTCATGAGCTAGCTAGCCTTGCTGCTGCTGCTCATGGCAGTTGTAGCAATTTTTAACAGCTTCTTACCTTGATGATGAACTGTTTTATGATTATGATCTGATTTGATGGTACTTATCTTTGGCTGATATATAACACCCAAATACATGATAAACCACCTCTTTCTCTTTTTTGCTGTCATTTCTTTACGTTTTAGAGGGAAGGGTAGAAAAAAGTTTTGAAAGTGCCATGTTTACACGTTTTTATTCAGTTTGTGTACCGTGTGATGGATTAAGACATATTGAAAATATTTCTAGCCAAATAGTTATGTTGGATATAATTACATTTTATTTCCCTTTTGCATCTATGATTTAGTGCTTTGATGGCTGTGTTAGGAGTTTCATTGCCTCACATTCAAAGGCATTGTAGGGCTCTTAATTCTTTAGTTCTTGTTGTCTTGGTTTTCTAATCTTTTATTTGTAGGATAACTCGTTCTCCAATTTGCAATTCTATTCATATGCAATGTTAATAAATTTGTTCTTCTGTAAAACAGTGGAGTGGTTAGAAATTAACTAACAAAGAAGGTGAGTTTTTTTAAAAATAGGATTTTGTTTGTGGTACAAAAGAGAATTGAGGTGCGCATCAAATATGCATTTAGAAATAGCAATGCCTTGATAAAGGGTAGATATAGCTAAATTGAAGGCATTAAAGGGTGAAGATATGTTGAATAGTTGAGTTGGTTGAATTACGAAGAAAGAACCATATTGCCTGCCTTGTCAGTGCAACTTTATAAATATAGTTAGACAGCTTCTATCATGTTTACATGCACTGATCAGATGAATTCCTTACTAGAAAAAATGTGTTCCATTTTCGGCAAAGACTCATTTTTTAGATTGGTTTGCTGTTTCTTTCCAGTTTCTGGTGTTCAAAGCCTTTCTTCCAGTGTGCAAAGCACCCCGGAAAAAAATGGCAATTCAGATGATGCTTCTAGAAGTCCAGAACTCCTTCAAGAGTTTCTAAAATCTGGTCCCAAAAAGGAACTTCTTCGAACTTGCTTTGACAAAGAAAAGAAACAAACAGCTTCATCAAAAAGCAAAATGACAGAACTTCTGAAGACAGGTAACAAAACTTATAAGAAGCAGGAATCCAAAAAAGCTGCTTCTAGTCCCAATAATCAACCTTCTTTTAAGAAGCAACAAAGAAAGGGGGAAAACCCAATGCGACTTGTACCTTCTTCTGAGCAGTCATCTGAGTTTGGATGTTCAAACTCATGGATATGTAAAAATTCAGCTTGCAGAGCTGTTCTATCCATTGACGACACATTTTGCAAGAGGTGCTCTTGCTGTATTTGTCATTTATTTGATGACAATAAAGACCCTAGTCTCTGGTTGGTTTGCACATCTGACAATGGTCAGGGGGACTCCTGTGAGCTATCTTGTCATATTGAGTGTGCCCTTCAACGTGAAAAGGTCGGGGTTGTTGACCTTGGCCAATTGATGCAGTTAGATGGTAGTTATTGTTGTGCTTCTTGTGGTAAAGTTTCAGGGATTCTCGGGTAAGTAAATTCCATGCTTGTTATGGTTTCTACATTCCTGAACTAGTTGGTTTAGTCTGGCATCTGATCAGTTATGCGAACACTTGTTTTATGTGTTGAACTGCCCAGACTCCATTGGTACGGTGGTACCTTGTAACAAATTTCTTGTGTCATTTTATGAAAAATCTGTGTATGTTCTATAAAAGAAAAAGTAAAGCTTTATTTGTATGGAAGAAAGTGCTCTCTACTGATGCATGAAATTCTGCATTCACATCACTTAGACATTGCTATGTTCGATTGCTGTTCCCAATTCTTTAATGTGTCTTTATAGCTGGGAAATGATTACAATGATATAGACTGAGTTCAGAGATCTAATGGCTTGTCAAGAGGGTGGTTTTTCTGGTTCTGTTTTAGAATGTACCTGCAAATGAAGTAATAAGCAATAACTGCCGATTAATTTTTGTATTTTCTAAAATATGTTTTGAACTTGGACTGATGTGTTGCTGTGTTTTGATTAATACTGACAGAAGTTGGAAGAAGCATCTAATTATAGCAAAGGATGCTCGTAGACTTGATGTGCTCTGTTATAGGATATACTTGAGCTACAGACTACTTGATGGGACTTCAAGGTTTAAAGAACTGCATGGAATTGTCAAGGATGCCAAGGCTAGAATAGAAACAGAAGTAGGTCCAGTAGATGGTGTTTCTGCCAAGATGGCACGTGGCATTGTCAGCAGACTCTCTGTCGCTGGTGATGTACAGAAACTTTGCTCTCTTGCAATTGAAAAGGCACTACCGTTTCTAGTGCAAACCCAAATTGCAGAGGTTAGAGTTCATAAGTAGGATTCTTTGTTGCGATCCTAGTTGTTTTAAATTGAGAACATGGAAAACTTAAATGAATAATCAAATGTCTGTCTTTTCCACAGAGGATTCCCTTCCTGCTGCTTGCAGATTCTTATTTGAAGAAGTGAAATCCTCATCTGTTGTAATTATTTTAATTGAATTGTCTACTGCATTGTCTGATGATATTAAGGGCTACAAGCTCTGGTATTGCAAGAGTAGAGAAGAGACACATGCAAAAGAACCTATTTGCATGTTTCCAAGATCTCAGAGAAGGATTTTGATTTCCAATCTACAGCCCTGCACAGAGTATACTTTTCGGATTGTTTCTTATACAGAGGCTGGTGACTTGGGTCACTCCGAGGCTAAGTGTTTTACCAAGAGCATAGAGATAATTCAAAAAAATCCTAATCCTTCAGTTGCAAGGAATGGTAAGAAAGAGAATACTGTCACCGGAGGATATACTTCTAGTTACAATAGGGATTCCAAAACTACAACTGCTGTTAATTCTTCTGGATTCATGGTTCGTGACCTTGGAAAGATTCTTCATCTGGCTGGGGCTCAAAAGCAAGGCTGCTTTGAAGGTTTCTGCAGTGCTGATACCGAAAAATGCTGTGGAGGCAGCAAAGTGGTCAAGCCTCAAACTTCAGAAGATCCAGTGCCATCTATTTCACATGGGCTAGACTTAAATGTTGTTTCAGTGCCTGATTTGAATGAAGAGCTGACTCCATTTGAGTCCTCCCGTGATGAGGATAATGGGTGCACTTTGGAGCAGGCAATTGAGGCAGATGATGATGCTGCTTCCCATGATGTAGAGAAAAATGATTTAGCAAGATCTCATGGTACTGGTGACTCCCAGACCTGGATGCATGGGCCAAGCAGGGGAGTGCCCACTGTTGATTCCCGGTCAGAGTTGTGCAGGAAAAGAGCTGCACACACGAATGAAGACGTGCATGACTGTGATAGCACTTTGATAAATGAATCACCATTCCGTGTGTCCAGTGGTTCAGGTTACCTGGATGAGAACTTTGAGTACTGTGTGAAGGCGATCCGTTGGTTGGAATGTGAGGGTTACATTAACCAGGAATTTAGGTTGAAATTGCTGACATGGTTTAGTTTGAGATCAACGGAACAAGAACGTAGAGTGGTTAACACCTTTATCCAAACTCTGATTGATGATCCTAGTAGCCTGGGAGGACAGTTGGTTGACTCCTTTTCAGATATCATATCCAGCAAGAGGCCACGGAATGGATTCTGTGGCAAGCTGTGGCATTAAATCAAGACGGCTCATTCCAAAACACATGATTGCCATATACTTGATGATTATTTCTTCTGTGCGATAAATTTCCTCTGATTGTTTTGCCGTTCTTTGTATAGGCATTTTTTTCTCGATCACTGTCAGAAGTGATTCATTTAAATCGCTGACAAGTTTGTCCGGCTAAAAGATCGGTTGCTGATTGCGGCTACGGTTGCATTTTTCTTGGAAGGCAAGGCTCCTTGCACGAGAAGCTTTGTGCTATAGTGTGGAAGGTTTTTGCACACGAGGCTTCATGCTGCCTTAATTTTTAAATTGTTCAAAATTTGACGTGGTGTTATTATTTATCCTTTAAATCAAAGAAGGGCACACTAATTCATGGCGGATTTTACGAGGCTTGTAGTCTAGGTGGACTTTGAAAGTTGCTAGTTGATTGGATGTCAAGATTGTAGAACTCTTCCTCTTGTCCGAATCTTATTATAACTTGTCTGATCGATCTAATGGAAAACATGCTGAGACTCCGTTTTCTGACCTAAGAAGCTTGCCAACGGAGAAGCCAAATTTGAAAACATGGATTCTCAAAAGACAAATTAGATGGTTTACAGGACCCGAAAGCTCAGGAGATTTATGGAGTGCAACCCAAAGAATGTTTAAGAGTTTAATTTGCACTATATCTATTAACTAGCTATTTCAATCGACTCATTAAATTATTTTTTATGCCATAATAAACATTTTTTTTTAAATGTACTGTAAAATTTATATTCTCTGATTGGATCATCCTAAAAAAAGAAACTAATTAAGTATGATTATGCAATTGTTTATATGACTATCATTATTTTTAGATTAATGGATCTATTTCGTTATTGGAGATGAGAAATATTATTATTAGTTAATAGTTAATATAGTGCTTTAATTGTGAATTATATAGTGCAATGACAATTATGCCCTTAAGTGTGTTAGATGACTTGGTGATTTTAGAGAGGGTGTTTTGGATTTCTTAATCTTTTATATTCTTCTTTTTTCTGTCGTGACTC
>Ga0307511_10006872_pt1 | contig 11473 bp, 5 predicted proteins | sample 13_EM_MG_FD_200266 | JGI IMG/M metagenome (GOLD analysis project Ga0307511, IMG submission 200266) | Populus trichocarpa ectomycorrhiza microbial communities from riparian zone in the Pacific Northwest, United States - 13_EM | ecosystem: Host-associated > Plants > Roots > Unclassified | place...
GTCCTCGCACGCTCTTTTTAATTAATGGGTATTTGTGTCCTCTTGCAGACATGATCATCTCGTTGAGTATTTGTTTTAATTCATGATGATTCTCAAAGTGTTGACTTCTGTACCTCTCAAGGTCCTCAACAATGGCATCATCAAGACTATATATCTGGCTAAGTACTATAATTGTTTCTGATCCAATCAATTCTAGCAAATTTCTTCTCCCTTCTAGCTAGGGATGGTGATAGGGTTGATGGACGAAAAGATATATATGGCGTCATATATATTTATTGAGATGATTCGATTTCTATTTCGTTGAGTTGGTATAATTTATTTTTTTCAAGAAGTTCATTTGAATATAAGATTCTTATCAAAATTATAGAAGAAAACAACAATCTTAATGCACAAAAAGAGACAAATACTACTATAATTCATGTTTTACTATAATTTTATATTTCTTTTTTTGGTGGAGGAACGTTTTTATCTCCTTTTGCTCTTATTTGTGTGTACTCTGATTTTTTTTTCTTTTATATATCAAGTTAACATTTTAAGAAATTAAAAATATAATTCACACGAATAAAAAAAATATATGTAAAACAAGAAGCATAAGGATTATGATTATGGTGCATATACATCTATAAATTCAAATAGATTATAAAATTATAAATTGAACTCTCCTGTATAATTCTTGTATGGAAGGTTATCCCTCCAACTGGATATTATTTTTTATTTACAGAATTTTACCCCATACCCACCTCCTCAGAGACACTTGTGAATGTGTAAGGCTCTACTAAAAGCCCTTCCATATCCTAAAATTTGTCCATAGCCTTCGATTAATGTTTGTTAATAATTAACGGTCAATGGCTCTATTTCAAAGCAACAATATGGTGCCATTTTGAGGTAATTTCAATAAAAAAACATAGAGAATTTTTTTCCCGAAGAAACTAATAAAATATCACTAATTATTTAATAAACATTAATTATAAATCATATAAAATCTACTAAAAATAATAAAAATACTTTCATCCGTAGTTTTTTAATTTGACCAGCAAGTCCGATCTAGTAACCCATAAACCAAGAGCTTGGTCTAGGTTGAGTTTGATTTCAAACTGGATTGGGAGTTGAGTGATTAAATTTGAGGGCCGAGCTGGTTAAACTTATGATCCAATTGACTCGGTTAAATTTAGGTGAGACTACACATGGATAATACTAAAGATTTTTTTTTCATGAGTTTTTTTAATCAAAAATAATTTTTTATATTTTTTATTTAAATAAAGTTATTTTAGTATAGATTTGAGTTAATCTGCTAACTTATATGGTAAGCCGATTAATTTACAATCTAAATTTTGTATAGAGTTAAACTTTAAGTTGGTATAATAACTATGTTTTCACATACCACTTAAAATCATATATTTTTTAAAATCTTCTCTCTCATGTTTTTCTTTTATTCTTGTATTTATCTTTTCTTTATTAAATAAATATTGGTAGTCACACTTTAATACCATGAAATTTGTTGAGGCCCATGAAATGTCTAGCACGCGCTATACACAGAAGCAGGCGCATAACAAAGTCGCACGATTCCTATAATGCCCTCAGAAAAGGAACTGGACGAGACGTGCGGTTTATTCCTTGTAGAGTAAAAGACTGCAAAAACACTTTAATTCTGTTTTTTTTTACTTCTTTATTTCCGATTGTTCAATCTGTTTATCCATTATCCAAAGTTTTTTTTAGAATATCTCATAAATAAAACATAAAATATTTTACAGTTTGTTGGAAAAAGATACTTCTTTCTGTTGGCTGACGAGAGCATTGTTGGTACTTCTTTCAAATTTAATGATGGTTGGATTATTTTGATATATTTTTAAACTTAAAATATTTTAAAAATTAATTTTTATTATATTTTTAAACATGTATGTAAATCATGAGTTTTTTTTTAAAGAATGAATAAAAAACCGTCAGTTCATGATCACCTTGTTCAATTCTTGTCTTACTATAGGATGATTAATTTGAGTTTTTATTTATTTGATTAATGTGTCATGAAGTTCTTTTTTTCTTTACTAGATGCTGATTTTCTTACATGGTGGCCTTGCAAAGCAAGGGAGGTTAGCACATCGATTCGAATAAAAAACGCGACTGAAATTTGAAATCAATGCACTACTGGTCATCTGATTATTGCCGAAGAAAACTTACAAGGCGACAAAGGAAGATGCTTGTTCATTCACTTCTAAGCCAATTTACCCCGAGTTATCATTGCTGTCGAGGGAACCTAACTAATATATATGATCGCTAATTATAGAGAATATAAAGAGGTTGGTCTACTGATTTCTTCGAACAGAGATAAAATCCACGCATGATCATTAGACTAATTAAGATTATGTAAATGGGAAGGTAGAGTAGACAGGCACAAGGGTTAATTATCTTAAATATATCCTTAATTACACTAATTGTATGGTTTGAATTATCATTATATCGCCAGCTGCAGGCAGCTTCCTGGCCTTTTTGAAGCGGAGCGAGCTATCATTGTATGGCAGCCCCATGCACCTTCAAGCTAGCAGGCTCGTTTCTAGCAAAAGACAAATCTTATGCTTACATCCATACAATCTAGCTCGTAATCAATAGAAGATCAGTTGATTAATTGACAACACATTAATTTTAGAAAACGCCCGGCCAGTTATGAACAACGTAAAAAGATGTTGGATGGAGGTATTCCAAAGTCGAGATCTAGCTGAAAAATTAATAAATTAAAATACTGAAAAGTTGGAGGATAGATGATTCTGCTTGGAGCTTTGTCGTTATCATGGGAAATACTGTAGCAACATTAATGATACAAAGCAAGGTAATAAATAGTCATCATGGTAAAGCCTTAAGCAAAGTCAAAAAACCAGCACAAAAGAGTAACCACCGTTTTAGTATGCTCGATGCTGTGCAAAGCTTAATTAATGACCAGAATGTTGGACTGCCACCACTTTATTTTATTAAATTAATGGACATTTTGGGCAATTCAAGGAGTTTGAAACATCCCCGCCAAGCTCTGTTGAAGACTTGCAATCCCAAAATGTGAGGGTAATAAAAGACAATTTCTGACAGGTGACAAGACACAAGTCATGTACCTTGGTCGTGCATCCAGTATACATACAGCAAGAGAATTATACACACTTACATGCAACCTCTGATCGAGAAGTGCAGTTGAATGAATGGCTGCGTCGTGGTTGATTTCAATAGGTTGTCATTAAGGGGTTTCAACTACAACTTGGTTTTTCTAGACACCCCTGCCTAGAGTTATATTACACAACAGAAGGCTCGAGTCACCTCACTTGTCGAAACCCCAAGTAGGGATCGAAGAGCGGATAGTTAATAGTTTTAATTTAAGAAGAATATGGTGGGAAATTGAAATGACTTTCTTGGATCCTGAGAGGGACGATTGTAACAGTGACTCATAATTTTGATCACATTATTAAGCAAAGAAAAAGGGAACACGGAATCATGAAAGGGGGGAACAAAAGAAAGGAAAAAGAAATCCAAGAAAACGTAAAGTATACGAGGAAAAATACAGGTATTTCACAAGAACAGGTGAGGTGAGAGAAAGAAATCCAAGAGAGATAAAAGATAGAAATGGAAGTAAAGAATAAGGGAGCTACGTCTCATAATCATATAGTTACAGTAGCAAGTAGTTTCCCTATTTCTCTTTTTTTTCTTTCATATACCCACCCACCATCGGCATTCGGCACCAAGAAAACCCACTGAAGCTCAGCAAAACAATCATGATGAATCACCCTCTGCAGCCAGCACTCTCAAAAAGCATAATCATCTCTCTCTATCAAAACCTTCCTTCCCTTAAATCTACCTCTCTTAACTCCACACTTCTCTCAACCAGATTTCTCACTTCCCCACAACCATGAAACTTCCTTTTCTTTCCTTTCTAATTACATTCTCCTTCTTCTTCTACCTGTTCAAAACTTCTCTTCTAGTCTTCTCTGCTTCAACTCCCCCTCCCCCTCTCCACTCTCTTCTCTCCATAAAGACCTCCCTCAAAGACCCTCTCAACACTTTCCATGACTGGAACTTGTCCAAGGCTTCAATCCAAGACCCAGTTTGGTGTTCATGGTCTGGCGTCAAGTGCAACCCAACAACTTCTCAAATCACATCACTTGATCTCTCCCACCGCAATCTTTCTGGTGTTATTCCAGCTGAAATTAGATACTTAACCAGATTAGTTCACCTCAATTTGAGTGGGAATGCATTTGATGGGCTTCTTTCACCTCTCATATTTGAACTAAGTGACCTCAGGATTCTTGACATCAGCCACAACAACTTCAATTCAGAATTCCCACCTGGGATTTCCAAGCTCAAGTTTTTGAGAGTCTTCAATGCCTACAGCAACAGCTTTACAGGTCCATTGCCTAAAGAATTTGCCAAGCTGCGCTTCTTGGAGGAGCTCAACCTTGGTGGAAGCTACTTCAAGGGAGAAATTCCAAGGAGTTATGGAAGCTTCCTGAAATTGAAGTACCTGGACTTAGCTGGAAATGAACTGGAAGGACCATTGCCACCCGATTTAGGATTCTTGATCCAGCTCCAGCACCTGGAGCTTGGCTACAATGAACTCCTATCAGGCAATGTACCAGAAGAATTTGCATTGTTGACTAATCTCCAGTACCTAGATATCTCACAGTGTAATCTATCAGGCAATCTCCCGCCACGACTCGGAAATCTTACCAAACTCGAGAACTTGCTCCTTTTCAAGAACCAGTTTACTGGTGAAATTCCGGTGAGCTACACCAATTTGAAAGCTCTCAAAGCACTTGACTTATCCGATAATCAGCTTTCAGGAACAATTCCAGAGGGATTATCTTCCTTGAAAGAGCTAACCAGGTTGAGTTTGCTGAAAAATGAACTCACCGGCGAGATACCACCGGGAATTGGCGAGCTACCATATCTTGACACGTTAGCTCTCTGGAACAACAACCTAACGGGAATCCTCCCGCAAAACCTTGGTTCCAATGGGAATCTACTGTGGGTCGACGTCTCAAACAACTCGCTCTCGGGCCCAATTCCTCCAAATATTTGCCAAGGAAACAAGCTTTACAAGCTCATTCTGTTCTCCAACAAATTTTTTGGTAATTTACCAGATTCTCTAGCAAACTGCACCTCTTTATTCAGGTTCCGAATCCAAGACAACCAACTCAACGGCTCTATCCCTTACGGATTCGGCCTCTTGTCTAATCTTTCCTTCATGGATTTAAGCAAGAATAACTTCACAGGTGAAATTCCTGATGATCTTGGCAATTCCCAAGAGCTTCATTTCTTGAACATTTCTGAAAACTACTTCCACACTGCTTTACCGAACAACATTTGGAGCGCGCCGAATCTTCAGATTTTTTCCGCCAGCTCATGCAAGCTCAAGAGCAAAATACCAGATTTCATCGGATGCAGCAATCTGTACAGGATAGAATTGCAAGAGAATTTGTTAGATGGCAGCATTCCATGGGATATTGGTCATTGTGAGAGGCTTCTCTCACTTAATTTAAGCAGCAATTCTCTTACTGGTATTATTCCGTGGGAGATTTCTACACTTCCTGCCATCGCTGATGTCGATTTGTCCCGTAATTTACTCACTGGTTCCATTCCTTCAAATTTTGCTAATTGCTCGACTTTGGAGAGTTTTAATGTGTCCTATAATTCGTTAACGGGTCCAATCCCTGCGTCCGGTACAATTTTCCCAAATTTGCATCCCTCCTCCTTTTCGGGCAATCTAGGCTTATGCGGTGGGGTTCTGCCGAAGCCGTGCGCTGCGGATACATTGGGGGCTGGAGAAATGGAGGTCCGCCATAAACAGCAGCCCAAAAGGACTGCTGGGGCTATAGTCTGGATTATGGCAGCTGCTTTTGGTATTGGCCTGTTTCTGCTAGTGGCTGGGACTAGGTGTTTCCATGCGAATTACAGCCGTAGATATAGTGATGATCGAGAGATCGGACCGTGGAAATTAACCGCCTTTCAACGGTTGAATTTCACGGCTGATGATGTGCTTGAGTGTCTATCAATGTCTGATAAGATTTTAGGGATGGGGTCAACGGGGACGGTCTACAAGGCAGAAATGCCAGGTGGCGAGATCATAGCAGTGAAAAAGTTGTGGGGTAAGCACAAGGAGAATATCAGACGGAGGAGAGGGGTGTTAGCTGAGGTGGATGTTTTAGGTAATGTGAGGCATAGGAACATAGTGAGATTGTTGGGATGTTGCAGCAACAGGGAGTGCACAATGTTGCTGTACGAGTACATGCCCAACGGGAATTTAGAGGATTTGTTGCATGGGAAGAACAAGGGAGAGAATTTGGTGGCTGATTGGTTTACGAGGTACAAGATTGCACTGGGTGTGGCACAGGGGATTTGTTATTTACATCATGATTGTGATCCTGTGATTGTGCACCGTGATCTTAAGCCTAGTAATATATTATTGGACGGTGAGATGGAGGCTAGAGTGGCAGATTTTGGGGTGGCAAAGTTGATCCAAAGTGATGAGTCCATGTCTGTCATTGCTGGGTCTTATGGCTACATTGCACCAGGTATGGTCCTGTCTCTGTTCCTCTCTATTTTATTTGATGGTACAATTTATGCTAGTTTGGAATTTGTTAGTGTCAAGTGCATTTCATTTCTGAGAGAAACATAAAACAAGGGAACCGATCCTTATATTAAGAACTTGGAATTTAATTGTTAATAGTCAGTTTCTGTAAGAATTTAGAGTCTGTAGTTCGGCACTGCAGCAGCTCTCTCCCTTTATTTCGTTGCCATAAACAACTTAATTAAGTGATGTTGGAATAACAAAGAAAACAAAAGAGGAAAGACAAATGCGTTACAAGGGTACTAGATTCATGAGTAGGACGGAAAGTATAGAAATTCTGTTTTCTTTCCAGGATAATGGTGATCTTCAACGTAATATTGCTTGCTTACTTTTCTTTACTTGAGAGTCCAAGTCTGGCTTGTTTGCAAACAGTACCGGACAGAAGCTGGTTACGTTTAAAGTTCTAGGAGACCTTTTGTCTTTCTCTGTATAGTTCGTTTTGTTGTTCTATCTAAGATATGGGGGTGTCAAATCTTGAAACAGAACACGCGAATTGAAGATAATGCCACATTAAAAAAGAAAAACACATTTGATTTTGCAAACAGTGGTGTTATTTTCTTGATTATTACGGTATGAAAGACATCCATCCATATTTGATTTTGCAATTGCAAGAGGAGGAGTGGTTAGTACTACAGTACAGAGTGCTGTGGCGGGGCGGGGCTGGCGTCATTCCTTCTATTGGCGCCGCGAATTTGGAACTGTTTGAAACCTTTAAGTGCATGGCGCACTCACTGCTGCGCGTGAACCCTCTACTCTTTTTTTTTTTTGGGGGGGGGGTTTGGATTTACCATATACAGTTGGACCCCACAGAAATTCTTTCAGATCCTTTCATTCATTGCAGTTTTTGACTTCTTGATGCACTAGGCATGATTTCTTTAGTGTTTTGGATTGAATTGGGTGGCTGATATATTGCTTTCTTCTCTCTTTTGCGCAGAGTATGCATACACACTACAAGTTGATGAGAAGAGTGACATTTATAGTTACGGGGTGGTGTTAATGGAGATTATAAGTGGTAAAAGGTCAGTCGATGCTGAGTTTGGGGATGGTAACAGCATTGTTGATTGGGTAAGGTCTAAGATAAAGACTAAGGATGGTATAAATGACATTCTGGACAAGAATGCTGGGGCATCCATTGCATCTGTGAGGGAAGAAATGATGCAAATGCTTAGAATTGCTTTGCTATGCACCAGCCAGAATCCGGCAGACCGACCGTCGATGAGGGATGTAGTGTTGATGCTGCAAGCAGCCAAGCCCAAGAGGAAATTGCCTGGAAGTATAGTTAGTGTTGGTGGTGGTGACCACATAGTTACTGCTGATGGGGCTATTGCTCAAAAGCCTGCAGTTGAATGTTAATATGATTAATTTTACCGGTTTTATCTTCTTTTTCCTAAATGTTATTTTTCAAATGGTGGGGATTGGTATAGGAGAAGTGATTTTTCTTTTCTTTTCAAGTGTTCTTGTTCTAATTTCTTTGATGTTATATTGCGTTATGACCTTTTGTTGTGTGACACTTATAATTAATTAAAGTTAATGATTGTCAGTATGGAAAGGCATGGAGGGTAGGGTCAAAAGTATCCAAGGACAAAGGTTTTTAGCATGAAAAGTCAACCAATGTATCTGGGAGCAGTGATTGATTGATTAATAATGTATTAAAATAAAATTTAATTTCTTTTTTAAAAAATTAAATTTTCATAAAACATTTTTTTACAGACTCAAATTTACCACATCAAATTACCCAAAAGGGGGAAGGAGCAGAGAGGAATAAGCTCCCGAATGACCATACAATGCATATGGGTGAGAGCACTACTACTGAGATTTATTGATATCTAAATAATGAATGCAGGGAGGATTTGTTTGAATTTGAACGTTCGAAATAGGTTCTCTTAGGAAGGGAAAAGAGGGATTGTCAATTTAAATCTAACAGTTTATTCATGTGAATGCCATAAGTACTTTCTTGCTTTCTGTAACATCTTCATAACTGGAAAAAGAAGAAAACGACCGCAAAAACAAGCAGGGGGTCGATCAAGAACAGTACCTTCTCAAGCTATTATGAGATTCTTATGCAATAGTGAGGATAGAATATTTCAAAACCTTCACAGCAAAGTGGTTTAACTTTCCAAGGGTCCACTATTATGCTGGAATGTTGATGATCTATTTAACCTGCAGAAGGTTACGCAGTCCCTTGAACCCTTGCATCTGCTGAGGCACTGAGGCACCATCTGTTGAGGTTCATTTGCATTCATTCGAAGCTCGAAGGTTGGTCTTAAACCCTTAAGGCCCATCAGCTTTATACACTATGCTTGAGCCTGCACTATAGGGCCTGTGCTTCTCATGATTCATTCACAAGTCTACAATCATCTCTCATAATGTTGAAAATTATAATAATTATAATTATAAGAAATAAATACAAAATCTCTTGTAACTTTTCTTTCCCATGGCGCCCGACTCAGGTGCCTCATCATTAATGTTTTTTCCCCTATTTCCACAGCCCACGTACAAATAGTGGAAAAAGAATGGGACTGATCTCTTGTTCTAAACAGAGAGATATCAACGTAGCTCTGTCCTTTTGTCATTAATCATGTCTTGAGACAGCTTCCTCTTCCTCTGAATCCTGGCCTATTTGCAAGAGATGTACTCTCACACTTTTCTCCCATGCCTGAAAAAGATGATTCACAAAGTAAATATTTAATACATAAAAGAAAACGTTTTTTTTCCTTCTTTTTTTAACCGTGTAAATAAACTTAACAATTGTGACACAACTCGAGTGAAATCAAGTTTGGGCTAGACACATTCGTTGGACACTCGAACCCCTTTGAAACCTCTTACCCGAACTTGAATATGTGGATTCAAGTCCAAGCGCCTGATTTCACATAATTAGCCGAAATTGGGTCCAGCTTCAGATTTTTCTGTAAGCGGTCGAATATCACTGTGTCAGACTGTCAGTGGCCCAAAAACCCAATTTCGAAACGAATTCAGGCATAAGGCCGGCTCGTTTTAAGAAATTAATTTGAGGTTGTTTTTCTACTCACTATTGATGAGGTATTATTAAGGAACAAAGGAAGATTATGATATAAAATACTATAGGAAGTTCTAAGGTAACAGCTCTACTAAGCTCACCACTAGTTTAGCAACTACGGTTATTGTTTTCTCCATTTCCTCCAAGCTTTCATCTTGATTTTGCAGTGTGCTCGAAAGCTCTGTAATCAGATAAAGGACTTTCTCGACCTGTTGAACAATGTATTGTTGAGTATATGCCACACGTAAATAATCATATCAGCCCAGGAAAAGAAGACACAAATTAACCTGGGAGAGGAATTTATTTATGGTCCCTTCTATGCTATCCATGACCTGCGCAGCATTGCTAATAGCTATGTAGACTGATTCCACATCTCCCTGTTGAGGAATCAAGAAATTAATTTTCGGAAAAGAATATAAATTAAACAAATTAAGTAGACACCGCTCTAATCATGAAATACCTTAGCATCTTCTTCAAGAGGGAGTTTGACTGACAATGCTGATAGTTTCCTTGTCACTCTGCCCACTGCTTCAAAGTTTTTACCCTCTAATTTTGCCCATTCATTAAGCAGTTTCATTTGTGGGTTGATAATTTGACACAATTTGACCTCGTGCTTCAGCTTTCGGATTTGAATTCGCTTTTCTAGTATGATATTTCTCGTGTTGACGATTCTAAGCCAAACATGAAATAATTTATCCTGGAAATTAAGGAAGTAGAGATGGAAAAAGTTAGAACATGGATAATTACACTAATCTGGAATTAAGATTGAGCAGCTGAATCGAGTTGCAATGAACAATAGCAGCAAACTTCAAATGTCAGTTCATAAACACGAAACGGTGCGCCTGCCTGTTTTATTTGATATGAGTTCTCGAAATTAAAATTTTTTTTGTTACTGCTAGCTACCTAGTTACCTAGATTGTAACCTGGAAGTAAGTGAAACTTACCTCAGCAACTGTCTTCACATAGGACATAGCAGCATCAGCCCTAGCATTAACAAACCTCCACTGCAACAACCTATTGTACAAAACCCTATACCTATGGTACTCCTCTTCTTGGATTGGATTCACCTTCTTTTGCTTGAAGTACCTCAAAACACTATTCATAGCACCACCACCACCACCACCACCACCGTTACCTTTAACCTTCCCTCTCTTATCTCCACCAATCCCTGGTGATGACTCTGGTGTCGGAAACACAGGAGATCGTCCAGGTGATAATGCCCATGCTGACTGTGAAGACCCTGCTGAAGACTTCGTCCTCTTAATTGCAGCAGAGCTGTTACGTGGACTAGTACTGCCTCGGTGCAAGAACTTAACAAATCCATCTTTGCCTCCGCTCTCCTTATGTTGACTGCTAGGTTTCTTGTGCATGTTAGTTAAAGAAGTGCCAGTAGTATAATTACATGAAGGGTTTACATTTTCATTTCTTGATCTTGTAGTTGATTTTGATCGGTTATTAACCAAACTTCGGTTCGTGGTTAGCGAGCTTGAATTGTTTTCGGCTTCACTTCTACTTCGACTTAGGCACGGTGATGGTGACAATGGCGCTGGTGGCTGCCGTCTACGCGTGAGAGGGTATTCCATTTTATTGTTCCTGACAAGTTTTTTTATAAAAAAAACTGATCAATTAAGTTCTGTTAGAGGACGCTTTGATACCTATATATATATATATATATATAGGAAAGGAGGATGTATGAAGTTGCATGGTTTTTTTAAAATAATTTCATTAAGGAGGAGGAGTTGATGGCACGTTGAGTTAGGACTGAAATGCATGTCAATGGGACAAAGAAAGGGGACTTCCTTTCATTCACGAATTGAAGTAAAGGCTTCCACGATGATTTCCATTTTGATTTGTACCAA
>Ga0307511_10006873_pt1 | contig 11473 bp, 6 predicted proteins | sample 13_EM_MG_FD_200266 | JGI IMG/M metagenome (GOLD analysis project Ga0307511, IMG submission 200266) | Populus trichocarpa ectomycorrhiza microbial communities from riparian zone in the Pacific Northwest, United States - 13_EM | ecosystem: Host-associated > Plants > Roots > Unclassified | place...
ACTCAATTAAAATTTTATTAATAAAATATTAATTTAGTGGTTAAGATATTGTTATATCTCTATAAGGATGAAAATACAAGTTTGATTATCAGAAAACACACTTATTAAAAACACACTTATTAAAAGAGACAGCTACAAATCCAAATAAAATTACTCTTATTTTTTAAAAAGATACAAGGATACCATATAAAAATAAAAAAAAATTAAAATAAATTTCGTACATGATTCCGTGTATAAATTCTCTCACACTTTCAACTTAAATACAATATCCCCACAAAATCAATGGAATCACTCAAATTCCATTCCATTCCACTCCACAACCAAAGCAAAAGGCATTTTATTTTGAAATCTGTTGAAATTGTCTTGCATGCATCAAACGATGTGAAGGCATCCTTTTAATAAAAAGAATATTAATCTCTGTAGATAAACAGGCTGCTCCGAAAATACCACCTTCGAATAAATAAATAAATAAATCGGCCGGTTTGGGCGGTTACCACGGGGAATAATAGCGGGGAGCTAAAATCGAAGTGACGTTTGGGCGGTGGAGGAAAAGTGAGTCTCCTGTCTTGCTGCCTTATAACTTGCACAACTCTGCAACCCCGACGCAATACAGTGAACCCCAATCTCCATCCTCAACACAACATGGACCACAATAACAACAATCCTTACCTACAGTTTGCGCCTGTTCCTCCCGCTACTAGTAATGGACATGGGACGAATGGCAACAGTGAGTCAGATCTTTTGACTTTTGAGCTCATGAGTGCCTTTCGTGGTGTTTGTTTTTAATTAGAATCCAAATTGTTAATTATCGCTCTACTTCTATCAGGATCGATGGGGAAGATATGTGATGCTCTGAATCGATGCGGGAAAAGGGTCGAAGTGGCCACTAGGAAAGCAGAAGTCTATGCTGATAACATCTGGCATCACTGTGAGTTGTTCTTTTCCCTTCCCTCTTCATGTTACCATCAATCAAGAGTCAGGACTAAGTAAATTCTTCTTGCCTGCCCTTAATATGCACAATCATTAAACTTAATGCCACTGCAATGTCGAGTGGAAAAACCTTGCATCGCCTCTTTTTACTTGGCTTATTGGGTTTATCTTTTCATCTTTAAGAAAATGAAGTCTCATAGAAAGGTGCCATCCAGCATTGCCTACGAACTTGCCTAGTATAAACATGTAAAAGTAGGAGAAAGTCCCTTTGGTCCCCCCTCCCCTATCTGCTTAAATTTAAACACTGTGACTGATTGGGGATCACCTTGATTCACCAGCTTTTTTAGTTATGATCAAATACAAACTGAACCAACAAAATGGCTTGTTTTTTATTGCAAAGTCGAAGATGCTTATCTGGCCTTTGTTGAGAAACCAAGGGAAGGAACACTCTTCTTGACCTTTTTATAATTATTTTCAAGTAAATTTGGGATCTATGAGAATGGATGGATGTGGAGGCATGTCTTCATAGAATGGATACGAGGAAAGACACAGGTTAATAGGGGAAAACAAATAAGGTATAAACAGACGGAATAGATTCATTGCCTTGGCTTTGAGAACCATTTCAGGAATACAAAAGCCAGATAATTATTATTCTCCTCTAAAGGATGTTTTACAACCTTGAGGAGTTCATTGTTTCCGGACTTCAAGAAGGGAAGTGATCTTTGTAGAACTGATGCGGTACAAAAGAGATCTAAGAGAATTAAAAGGGGAGAAAGAAACAAGCTGAGAAGTAGAAGAAAAGGAGATGAAAATGATAAGAGAAGAGAAGAGAAGAGAAAAGAAAAGAGATAGGAGGAGGGAAAGTTTGCAACTACGTAAATTTTATCAATTCATCAAAAACTGTCTTCAAAATGTAAGAAGATTGCTTATGAATAGCAAACCCTACCTGATCAATAACTAGGTCAGAACCCCAAGAAAAATAAACTAAAGTCTAATATAGAATAACATCAAATCCAGTAACAAAACCCAAATAAAAGTCCAAATAAATTAAATCCAATAACATAGGCTAAAACCCAATCTCCTAATCAAAGAATGACGGGTTAGGTTACCCTCCATCATCAATGACCAAACACGGGTGTGAATTGTGTCTCGGGCCTATTGTCCCATCAAGAACATTGAGTTAATGATTTTTAGGAATGACACGAAGCACCCACTTTGTTTTGCGAGTTAAACCTGTACTTTTGGAAATTAGGAAGCCAATTTTTTGTTTTGGTTCTTTTGTTCATGTAATGCAAATTACTTATTTTTAATTCTCAAATATGGATGCGATCATTTAGTTTCACGTGTGTGATTTTGTGTTTTGAGAACAACAGTCAAGGTTAGTCCTAGTCTCACCGATGCGGCAATGGCAAGGATTTCTCAAGGGACAAAGGTACTCACTGAAGGAGGACATGATAAGGTATTCCAGCAGACATTTGAGGTCTTGCCTGGAGAGAAGTTCTTGAATGCATATGCTTGCTATATATCAACTTCCACAGGACCTGTCATTGGGACACTTTATATATCCTCCAAAAAGGTGGCCTTTTGCAGTGAGCATCCCTTCTGCTATTATTCTCCCACAGGACAGCAGCAATGGATGTATTACAAGGTTATAATCTTCTACTACATTTCTTGGCGATGCACTCGCCATCAATATCTCATTTCTGTTAATCTAAGCTGGATAACACATGCTTTTCAATGTTCTATTTCTTGAATAGAAAGTTTTTGAACAGTATTTAAACAAATTTTGCACTTTGCAATTAGAAATCATTACAAGTTTCATTGACCTGAAAGCGAGAAATGATTGATATGAACTCGTGCAATAACTATTTCTTTACAAGGCTTTATCTATTATCCTAGTTCTTTGAACCAGGCCCGTTTATTTGGTTACCTATTTCTAATAATTTTGCTTAAAACTTTTAGCAGGCAACTGATAAGTTTTCCTTTTACTTTCCAGATAGCATTTTCTGTTGTTTAACTCCCTCGATATATGTATATATAGGTCGTGGTGCAGCCTGATCGGTTGAGAGAAGTAAATCCTTCTTCAAACAGAATGAACCCTTCTGATAAGTACATCCAAGTTGTGACAACAGATGGTCATGAATTCTGGTTCATGGGGTTTATATCATACGACAAGGCACTGAAGCAATTATGTGAGACTTTACAGCAGTCTCGTGACTCTTCTGGGGTCCCTGTGGCACACAGTGCATGATCATGCTCCCTCCCGGCGGCATGCTTAACTTATGGAACAGAATATTGTGACGGTAATGTTTTATAAGTAGAATAATTTAGGTTGGTCGTCAATGGACAATGAATGTTAAACAGGAATATTTGTGTTGACAATTTGCTTAGAAACCCACTGGTTACCTGTTATATATATATATGCTGACTCTGAATGTATTGTTTCTTATGGTTTCTAACTTTCTTTGTCTAGAAGCTTATCCACCCAGCAATGCGCCTACGAAGAGGGAGAATTATCATGAACTGAGCGCTTTCTTTCCGTTTCCCTAGGTCTTTATGGAAAACATACTTTTATCTTGCAAGGCCAGCCTGAAATCAATTGAATTAACACAAACTATTGGCGTGTGTGGGTGTGGATATATTTGTTACACCCAAGGATAGAAAATTCTTTTTCTCATGTGGCCGCCAATTGTTGGCATGGATGATAAGTGGATTTAGATTCCTTTCGATATGACCTTTTATTTTAAATCATAATTTGAAGGTTGTTTTTATAAGTACTTTATGAGAAAAATGAATTTAAATTAAAAATATATTTAGTAAAAATGGCTTAAATAATTTTATTTTTAAGAAAAAATATGCTATGAGTTAGAATTCATAAGTTAGAAGTAAACAATATTATTTTAATGTATTTTTAAATGAAAAGTATTTTAAAAATAATTAATATTACAATATTAAACAGATTTTAAAGAGAAAATGCTTGCAAGTTAATATACTTCCAGGAAAAAAAATAGTGAAGGGAGGTATTGAATTTACAAATCTAAAAAAAAAATCCCTTTGAAAACATACCTTCTTAATATTATTTAAATAGCATGATTAATCTTATGGCTCCCCAGTTCATAAATACTCATTTCAATAAATGAAAAACAAGTCTAAACTTCCAATTTTATTTTTAAAAAAAAATTAGCTAGCCTATTCCATCCTTGTGGTTCCACTTTATGAGGTTGTTTGGAAGCATATCTAATTATGTTTTTCAAAAATTTTAATTTTTTCTTAAATTAATTTTTTATATATATATTTTTGATCATTTTGATATACTAATATCAAAAATAATTTTTAAAACATGAAAAATAATATTATTTTAATGTTTTTTAAAATAAAAAACACTTAAAAAAATATTTATTGCTATCCTAAATATCTCATTAAGTTATGAAATACTTTTTTTTAATAAAGTCAAATAATCATTTTGTGTTGTATATATATCATAGTTATTAAATCTGGTTTGAGGGTTGATCCAGCCATAGGAGGGTTGACCTAGCCATGGGGTCAAGTCCCAGATCAACCTAGAAAAAATTACAAAAAATATTTGAGATTTTAATATTCCACGTAAAGAAGTTAAAAAACATTTTATGTGAATATAGGTTATAATCACATTGAAAAATTAAAAAATATTTCATGTTTATGTAGTGTGTGTTTGTGTACATACATATTTCATGTGAATGAAAGATGGTTATATATAGCTAAAAATTAAGAAACATTTCATATAATATATATATAGCAATACTACATGGAAAAATTGAAAAATATTCCACATATAGGCTATAAACATATTTAATTTACATGAAAAAATTAAAAAATATTTTAAAGGGATGTAAGTTATAAAAAAAATATGAGGTCAAATATTCACAAGTTAATTTTACATGTTTTGGGGTTGATTAAAAAAAATATAAAAAAAATAAAGTTCGAGTTTCACATAGGTTATACTGGTCACCTGAGTTTTAACTATTTAAAACCTGTCTAAAATCCCTAAATCACCCTGTCCGGATCAACCCGCTGGGCTGGTCAGGTTTATATATATATATATAAAATCAAAGATAGGATCAGGGTGGGATGTCCTCCGCAGTGAGCCATGAGGGTCATAACTGACAGTAACAGATGATGTCTCCATTATGATACGTGGGAAGCGAGAGCAAACCCAAAAAAGACAATGGGCTCTGCCATCACTGTTGACATAAGCCTGCACAAAAAGAAAAAGTCAAGAAAGTTTCCTTCCTTCTCCAGTTTGATTTACTTCCCTCACCTCCTTTCTTCTGTAGTGTAAACTCTCCTCTTTCCTTGTTTGTCACCTACTTCCTGGATATTTCCATTTTCTTCCCTTCTCCAGCAAGCAGGCAATGGCAAATCCTTTGTATTTTCCCACTCTTCTCTTACTCCTTGCTGCTATCTCTCAGGTAAATTGCTTTCCAGTTGCAATCTCTATCTATTTATTCTAAAAAAATCCGATCGTTACCTCTCAATTTTTTGTGTTCTAGTGGAGAGATATCAATGCCTGTTCGAATTCCCCCCCCCCCCAAATCTGGCGGTTGATTTTGTTATCAAAATTTAATTGCATTTGTTCGGGTTTAATTCTATTCAATTAAAAATACGAGAGTACTCTAATTTGTTTGTAATAAATAATTTAATATAATCACTAAATAAATCGCATGTAGCTAGAATAAAATTTAAGCTTGTAAAAAATAATAATAATAAACAAGCATATAAACACATGCAAAATTAAACTAATCAAGTCCTGTTTCTTAAACATGCCTGTAAAGAAAGCATTATATTAGTCAGATTATGTAGTCCATTTGTTGAAACATCTAGATGCAGATCACGTTGCTATAATTGCATACTTTGGCAGTTTTATTGTTCGTACGCAAATGGATTGATTGTAATCAGTGTCTTATAATTTCAAGAACACTACTACTAAACAAAATCCATGAACTAGGAAAACATTCTAAAATATCTCTCTACAAATAACTTGAACCTAGCTCTAGAATGACTAGATGAAAAAAAAGTAGAAACGTTGGGAAAAGCAGAGGAGAGAAGGCTGAAGAGCTACTGTTTTGTGTGTGCAGAACATCTTTCACTCAGCTCTTTTTTAAATTGATTTTTTTGAACTGAAACTAATGGAGAATTAATTCTGTTAATTACCATAATTAATTCTCTTAATTACCCGTCATAAAAAAATAAAAACCTATAGTTTTGCCTTAAAATTAGATGTGTTTACTTTGAAAATAAAATTGTTTAGGTAGATGATGTTTATTCTTTAGATTGGCAAAAAAAAAAAAAATTCTTTATGGGTCTAAAATGCTCACATGTGACTTAACTTTTAAGCTCAAAGTCCATTTGGTCTAGGGTTTTTCTCTCTTAAAAGCTCTAGTGCTTTACGGGTTAAATTTAAACTCTTCAACTTCATGCTAATAAAATATAAGAAAATCTTGCAATATTTCAATGCTAGATTGATAGTTCTTGGGTTTGCAAAACATGCTAATAAGAGTTTTTTTATATCAATTTCTTATTCACCCATAATTTGTTTTAATAAATGTTAGATGTTTGATTCCACTTTTAATTTGACTCAAATATAGCTATTAAATATGTTTTGAAATAAATTTATAACAGATTTAACTGCTTTTTAACACGTTAAAATCAGATGGATAATGACTTTGTTTCTGTATGCAAGTTCCTATATATTCTGTGGGTGGAAAGGTGATATTTTTGGAATATAGAGAAACTGTGAAGAAAATCTGTTAATAGCACAGATGGCTAAAGAAGCCAGGATTAGGCAATTAAAAAAAATACACGAAATTTTGATGTTTAGTTAATTGCACAGTAATCGGGGGTCTCTTTTCCTCGGCCAAACCTCGGATTAATTAGTTTCAGCTCTGTCATCTTTTACTGGGCAGTTTTAATCAGTCGTTTTTGCTGGAAGTGTTTTATTGCAACCCGCCATTTAAGTTAATAACAAAGTTATTGTTTTCTACTTTGAGTTTTTTTATTTTTTTATGGAGCTTTATTAGTACTTATGCAAAAACATCTTTAAAGTAGGAATTAATTCATAAATATGACCTCGTGAATACAAATCAGTAGGAGGTCGTTATGTCGGTCTGCTGGTCAGTCTTATCTTTAATTAATTTCCATTCTTGGATTTTTTTTTCCCTATCTGTTTTGATTCTTGAATGGTTACTTTTCTAAATTTGAGGTTATTGAATGTTATGTGGTCAACAGGCTACTGCGGAGGAACCAGTCTCCAAGCTCAAACTCAACTCTAGGATCCTTCAGGTATTTTATTTAGCAGATCCCGTCTTTTTTTGTATGAATTTGTTGCATTGCAAATTATTTATTTTTCTTCTTCTTTCACTATGATTGTACAGGATTCAATAGTTCAAAAGGTCAATGAAAATCCCAAAGCTGGATGGGAAGCTACAATGAACCCTCAATTTTCCAATTATTCTGTGAGTGCTCGACTGGGCAGACCTTGTTCATTGGAGATTTAGAGACTGGGATTGTTTTAAGTACCTTTTTATGTTGTTTCATTAACTCATGTAGAGGCTGGCTCTAGTCTTTTATTCCATACAGCTAACATTTCCAGTTTCTTTGCTGCATAGGTTGGAGAATTTAAGTACCTTCTTGGAGTCAAACAAACACCCAGAAAGGAACTAAGAGGCGTTCCTCTTTTAAGGCATCCAAAATCCATGAAATTGCCAATAGAATTTGATGCGAGAACTGCTTGGCCACATTGTAGCACCATCAGAAGAATTCTAGGTCACTTTCTACCTGCTTGCATTGCATGGTTCTCTGTTTTTTTTTTCTAATTAATTTTCAAGGTCCTGATGCTTTTCTGCTTTATTTGGCAAATCGTGGGTCGAATTTGAAATCATAGATCAGGTAAAAAAATTTGTTTTTATTTCTTTCTCAAGGATTTGTCTAAATAAACCTTGCCAGTTCTCGACACATTTCAATTTTGATAATCCAGGGTCACTGTGGATCCTGTTGGGCATTTGGTGCTGTTGAATCACTATCTGATCGTTTTTGCATCCATTATGGCATGGTAACTGAATCTTGTGATTCAAGTTGATTGTTTATATTTGAACAAAAGAAGTTGGCTATTTATGTTGTTCCAGTATAATCATATACGTCCTTTTATTGCAGAACCTCTCTCTATCTGTCAATGATCTCTTAGCTTGCTGTGGCTGGATGTGCGGCGCTGGTTGCGATGGGGGTAGTCCAATTGATGCATGGAGATACTTTGTCCAATCTGGTGTTGTCACTGAGGAGGTACAAGTTTCTGGCCTTTCCTATTACTTTGACCCTTGAGATCTCTCTTAGTTTAGATTGGTTGCTGAGAAAATGAGACATTACATTTTGATCTTGCCCAATCTGTTCTACGATCATGACATTCCTTAACAAAATTTTCATGTGGCAGTGTGATCCATACTTTGATGATATTGGCTGTTCTCACCCTGGTTGCGAACCAGGATTTCCTACTCCAAAGTGTGAGAGAAAGTGTGCTGATAAGAACAAACTCTGGGCGGAGTCAAAGCACTTCAGTGTTAATGCATATAGAATCGATTCTGACCCCCACAGTATTATGGCAGAAGTTTCTAGCAACGGACCAGTAGAGGTCGCCTTCACTGTTTATGAGGTAAAACTTGGTTCATTCTCATTTGCTCACACTTGATGCAGTGAGGTCTCTTGCAGTGCGTAACTACAGCTCAGCTCGCTTATTAAGCTGAAGAAATTCTGAGCATTGCTTTTACAAGTAGGATAACTTTGGTGGGAGTTTGCAAGCATTTTATCTATAAAATATGAATCTCTTTTTTAGTTGTACTTGCACTTTTCATTCATAAGGGACGAAAGTTGCCCATTATTAATCTATTGTAAAGTATTAATATAGATATTGCATGAAGATAAATGTGCCTGTGTAGTATAACTTGTTACTTAAAATAATTGAAATGGTCTGTTTACGATTCTACAGGATTTTGCTCATTATAAATCAGGAGTTTACAAGCACATAACAGGTGATGCCATGGGAGGCCATGCTGTTAAGCTTATTGGGTGGGGGACTTCTGAAGATGGGGAGGATTATTGGGTATGTGTTAATACTTGTCATTTGTTTTTAGATTTCATTGTAAGTAACTTCAATATGCCTAGCATATAAAAGCAGCGGCAAATTAGTAGGATATTTACCACCCGCCCATGATCGATTAAGTGTTAAAGCAATTGTCCAGAAAAATTAAAGACGTCAAGAATAAAAAGTCTTTTAATCTATGCCAAACTTTAGGGTTATTGTGCGGATGGAAGACACAAGACTTTTCAATAACTTCTCTTTTAGCTAGATTATGAATCCTTTATGTATAATCTAATTTTTTCACCTCCATCCGTCATAGATGTGATTGATCCACTACTATAGTCCAATAGGTTCTAAGTCTTAATTATTACCTAGTTTAAAATCTACATGACATATCGGCCACCTTATGGATATTTTTCTTACATTCATGACCATTGTTTTCTCATGTTATTAACACAAGTATTACTCCTTTGTTTCAGCTTCTTGCTAATCAGTGGAATAGAGGCTGGGGTGATGTAGGTTCTTTTGATCAGAATTTGCTCCGTGTTGAATTACTGTCGTAAAAGGTATTCTCAATTGCTGACATGCAATTTCATTTTGAATGACAGGATGGTTACTTTAAGATTAAAAGAGGAACAAATGAGTGCGGCATTGAAGGGGCTGTTGTTGCTGGTTTGCCTTCCACCAGGAACCTCGTTAGAGAAGTTGCCGGCATCGATGGCCATGAGCACGCTACGGCTTGATGATGGATTATCGTATTCAAATGTGATGTTATTTATGTATAAACCGTGTTTTAGCGATAAATTATGCATGAAGAGAGTTATTGAATATGATCTCAGCTACATTAGGATGCTTTTGTTAAAAAGGATAAGATTGAATTTTAAAAAACAAATTCTAATATTAAGTTGATGTTTAAAAATTATAAGACCATTAATTCTCTATCACCGTCGTTACCCTCCAAGTGTGGAGAATCAAAGGATTAGTGGAATTGGGGATTGGAGAATGGCATCAGGAAACGAAAAAGAAGAAGGAATCACTATTCCCACAGCCTTTATCATTCTTTTATTATTATTATTAATTATTCGATCTTAAGAATTCGCACAAGCAACATGTAAGATTAAAAATTTATAAATAAAAAAATCTTGAAGGGTAACTCAACTGGTAAGATATTGGATTTGCTCCTTAATGATTACGAGTTCGAGTTTCTTTAAAACTACTGGAGATTTACATGATCGTTAACTTTAAGGCTCGTGAGATTAGTCGAGGTGCGCGAAAGCTGGCCCGAACACTCATATTAATAAAAAAAAAATTATAAATAAAATGTATTTGTTGAAATATTTTTAGTATATTATAGTTTTTATTGATTATTTTATATCTTAAGAGTATAATAATAGAATTTAAATAAATATTATATAGTTGTTTTAAATATTTATAAATATAATTCAATAACCCATTACCAAATGTTGTTTTTATTTCATAACATAACACAATAGCAATATCCCAGTAATATCAAATAAACCTTTAATTTATTGTGTGTTCAAGAAGATAATATATCATTGATTTTTAAATAATAAATTTTGAAGGAAAATTATTTTGCTTTGCCGCGATAATTTAGAAGAAACACTCTTCAATTACATAAAAAAAAAATGGATGGTGTGATTCTCATTATATAAATTATTGATCCCACTCCATGTTTATTATAGTTTTTATCAACATATAACATTACCCCGTCTTTAATATAACTAAGTATCTTATCTTGACATGACTAAATTTTATTGAAATATTACTTTAAATTATTCAAAATCAAATAATAAATAAGAAATATATAAAAAATAAAGTTTTAACAATTTCAATTGTTTTAGTATATACTAAACTATATCTTGAAACCTATATAATAATTTAAATTATTAGGTTAAGATAATTTTTTAATAAAATAATTTTATATATTTTTAAATAAAAAATAATGATCATCACCGATCAAAACACCAGGAGAGTAGCCTTTTCCAACAACGTACCCAAATAGCATGTCGAAGCTTGATTTTTAAACTAACTAGTTATTACCATCATTTTGCCGTAGGGGCACAAATCAGCTACCAGGATACTCACTCCTGAACATATCTTCTCCGGCGATTATAAACAAAGACCTCAACCGCTTTTCTTTTCTAGTCAGTGCGTTATTGTCGGCGACTTTAATTTCTCTTGCCACACCGTGTCTACACCAAAAACCATGTGCATATTTTAGTAGTCCTCCATTGATGTGATTTATCCAGCATGGACCCCGGTGGTTTGTCGCTCTATCTACTTTCTGGCAGACTGGGTTGGATTAGACCGGATTGAATTTGTGGTTTTCAATGTGGGGATATGGAAAAACCTGACCCATCAGTTCCTTCTCCTCGAAACAACATCCTCCACACACACACAGAGGATCTTTTTGAA
>Ga0307511_10006874_pt1 | contig 11473 bp, 16 predicted proteins | sample 13_EM_MG_FD_200266 | JGI IMG/M metagenome (GOLD analysis project Ga0307511, IMG submission 200266) | Populus trichocarpa ectomycorrhiza microbial communities from riparian zone in the Pacific Northwest, United States - 13_EM | ecosystem: Host-associated > Plants > Roots > Unclassified | place...
ATATTACAGCAAGGGACTAATCTGGAATTTATCATATTTTTAAGGGTCAAATTGTAACTTTTGTCAAATTGAAGGACCAAACTAAAAATATCATAAATCCATGACTATACTGAAATTCTGACCATAATTAATCCTCAATTCTGTCCAGAATATCTCATTATGCTCCAGGGATCATTCTGGAATTTTTCCAAAATTTTAGGGTCAAATTGTAATTTGTCAAATTGGAGGACCAAATTGAAAGTGTTAAAATTTCATAACTATACAGGAATTCTGCCCATAATTCATCTTTTATTCTGTTCAGAATCTCGGAATATGCTCCAGGGACCAATTTGTAATTTTCCAAAGTTTGGGGACTAAATTGTAATTTTCACAAATTGAGGGACCAAACCGAAATTTTATCATCTTCAACCTCAAACCCAGAATTTCCACAGAAAGCCTACTGTTCTTTCCAGATTTCTAACTCAAATTCACCATTCAAACAAAATCATAACTCAAATTCATCATCTTTATCTACAATCTTTTAAAATCAACTAAATAATCAAATACCCACAACAATCAACCCTATAACATTCAAATTAATTCATCAATCAAACCCAAAACACAATCTTCAAAACCCTAACATTCATCAAAACCGAAATTTAAAATTCAAAGAACACATTTATACATTTATAAACCTAAATCTTATCTTTAAACTTATTTTCTTCAACTCCTTTCTATTTCCCTTCTAATTTCTTTCTTTTCTCTTCTTCTTCTTCTTTCCCCTTTCTCTCTTGCCGATTTGCTCTCTTAAAATTTCAGATCCCTCTTTTCTTTTCTTTTTTTACTTCCTATTTATATTTATCATCCTTTTATTCAATTACTACTATACCCCTCATTTAATTTATTCCTACATCTAAGCCTTCAAGGGTTTTATAGCCTTTTCCTATCTCTTTAATTCAAAACGTTACAGCAGCCTTGTTGTCACAATACAACAAAGCCGGTTTGTGATGCAAAAGTCCTAAGTCATTCAATAGGTATCGAAGCCATGTTAATTCATAGCATGCTCCCGTCGTTGCACGATACTCAGCCTCTGCAGAAGATAATGAAATTGTCTTTTGTCTTTTTAATTTCCAAGATATCAATGAAGGACCAAGAAAGACACAATACCCTATAGTAGATCTCCTAGTGAGTGGGCAACCTGCCCAGTCTGAGTCATAATAGGCTCTCAATCTGAAATCAGTGTTTGAAGAGAAAAACAAGCCTTTACCAGGTGCACCCTTTTGATGTCGCACAACCCAAAGAGCTGCTTCCATATAAAGCTTACAAGGTTGATGCATAAATCTACTTAGGACATGGACAACATATGTTATATCTGGTCTTGATACAGTTAAGTAGATTAATCTACCCACTAATCTTCTAAATCGACCCGGCTCTTTGAGTAAGTCACCCTTATCTGATAATTTCAAACCTTGTTCCATAGGAGTATCAATAAGAGCTGCACCCAACAGCCCCGCATCCTCAATGATGTTCAATGCATATTTATGTTGGGAAATAAAAATCCCATTTGTAGAAGCTGAAACCTCAATCCCAAGAAAGTATTTAATAGTGCCAAGATCTTTGAGGTGGAAAAGTTTATGCAAAAAGGTTTTAGTGGCAATAATGCTAATGAGATCATTTCCAGTAATCAAAATGTCATCAACATATATTAAAAGAGATGTGAAGGACTTGCCTTGGTGTTTGGTGAACAGGGAATGGTCAGCTTGAGATTGTATATAGCCATCAGAGCAAATGGCTTCTGAGAATTTTGCAAACCACTAACAAGATGCTTATTTCAGCCCGTATAAGGACTTATGGAGGCGACACACCAGATGTTCCTCCCCTTCTCACAAAAGCCCCGGCGGCGGAGACATATAGATTTCCTCATATAAATCTACATGGAAGAAAGCATTATTGATGTCCAGTTGGTGGAGGGACCAGCCCCAAGCTGCAGCCAATGCAAGTAAGTAGCGAACAAAGATAATTTTGGCAGTACGAGAAAATATCTCCTGGTAGTCAACACCTTCAAGTTGTGTGAAGCTCTTAGCAACTAAACGGGCTTTGTATCTATCAATGGAGCCATCAAAGTGATGTTTGAGCTACAAGCTGAAAATATATGATATATATTTCTCTTCCAAGGTTACGAGGAAAAAAAAAAGGAAAAAATAAACAAATTAAATGAAAAAGGGTTTTAAATTTGGCGCTAGAATCACTCTTTCCAGCAAAGTAAGTTGAATTCCATGGTTGTTCACACCAAAAATATAGAGGGAAAATTTTGCTACCCTCTAAAAATAGGCAAGAAGGATAACAGAGTTTCGAAACAGGGGAAAGCTTAACAAATTCAATTTTAGAACAGGGGAAAAGCAGAGCTTTTTGCGATTCTACGCCGAAAGGAAGTTCTGCAAGTAAGAGAAACAATGAGGCTCTCAATGTTCTCTCCTTTGTCTCTTTCTATTCTCCTCCTTTATATGTTTCAGACTCAGAATTGTGCTGCCAAAAAGGCAAGATTGTCTCCTTTTTTGTTGCTTTATAAGTAAATGCTGTTGATCTAAGCTTGGTTATGGGATTATTAATGCCTTTTTGTTCATGCAGTCTTACATAGTTTACATGGGAGAATCTTCATTTTCCCCATCATCATCATCAGGAGAGAAATCATTTTCCGAGTCATCGTTGACAACATTAGATGTTAAAGCAATGACAAAATCACACTTTGATATGCTTGGAACATACTTGGACAGGTTTTTGCGTTGTCGAAAAGCTTTTGATAATTCTCTGGCTAATTTGTATAAACAATCAAAATTTGTACATTAATGTTATATTTCTCATGCAGCAAAGAGAGGGTTGAGGATCAGATGCTTTACTCTTACACCAGATGTATCAATGGTTTTGCTGCAGTTCTCGACGAATCTCAGGTTGCAGCACTTAATGGTAAGAATGATACTGTTGTGTTTATTTCTCAAGCTTCAAATGCTCTGTTTCGCTCTGCTTCTTCTCTGTTTCATACAACTTTGTTATAAATTTATGAGGATTTCAGGATCAAATAGGTTAATTGTTTCATTGTTTACCAAAATGTAGATAATCCAGGGGTGGTATCGATTTTTGAGAACAAAGAAAACAGAATGTACACAACACATTCATGGGATTTTCTTGGATTTGAGAAAAATGGAGTACCTTCTCTCTACTCGCTTCAGAAGAAGGCAAACTTTGGAGAAGATATAATTATTGGAAATCTTGACAGTGGTAAGGCTATGTCCTTGGATTTATAAGAGAAAAATAGCTAACCAGGTCCATGTTGTTTCTTGTCACCTGTAATACTCTCTTACATTTTTTTGGTTGCATGCCACTGATTTAGGTGTATGGCCGGAATCTAAGATCTTTAACGATGAAGGGATGGGTCCTGTGCCATCAAAATGGAAGGGGACTTGTGATGATGGAGGTGGAGTAACTTGTAATAAGTCCGTTCCCTTTCTCTTCTTGATCAATTTTTCCGAACAAATTTAAGACTTGAACATGTTTAGATGTCGAAAAGGACGGTAGAGTAGGTATCATAAGTGGATGTGCACATTTCCATGAGGTTTTTTTTTGTTGTTGTTGTTGCTATACCAGAAAGCTTATTGGCGCAAGGTACTTTAACAAAGGTTTTGCTGCTAACAATGGCCCTGTACCAGAAGAGTGGAATACTGCTCGTGACGATGCCTCAGGCCACGGGACCCACACCTTATCAACTGCTGGTGGTAGCTATGTTCCTGGAGTAAATGTTTATGGTGTTGGCAATGGAACTGCTAAGGGTGGAGCGCCAAAAGCTCGTGTAGCTACTTACAAGGTATGCTGGCCTTCCGCTAATGGTGGATGCACTGATGCTGACATCTTGGCTGCCTATGATGCTGCCATTTCTGATGGAGTTGATGTGATCTCAGTGTCACTGGGCTCTGACGAGCCTATACAATTTTATGAAGATGGAATCTCCATTGGCTCCCTCCATGCCATTAAGAAAGGCATTCCAGTGATTGCTGCAGGAGGCAATAATGGACCAAGTGATGGATCCATAACAAATGGGGCTCCCTGGTTGTTCACGATTGGTGCTAGTACAATGGATCGTGAGATTTTTACCACTGTTACGCTTGGCGACAAGAAGCTTTTCAAGGTATTCTTTCGAGGAACTAAAATTCTCACCGAAATGATGAGGCAATCGCCATGAGTTTTCTAGGATCTACTATTTATGCTCATCAAGGTATTCAGTGGTTTAATGACCATTTTGTGAATTCAGGGAAAAACTCTGGCAAGTAAAAACCTGCCGGATGGAAAATTATATCCACTAATTAACGGTGCAGAAGCAGCGCTTGCCGAAGCAACACCTAGAGATGCGTAAGCACCCGCTCCAATCTACAAATATCAGAATTCAGAAATGTGTAACATCAATATAGTGTGCAAATCACTAGGTTGGCCATGGTAATAATTTGCATGGAATTGATTGTGCAGACAACTATGCTTAGATGGAACACTTGATCCCAACAAGGTTTCTGGGAAAATCATACTGTGCCTTCGAGGACAAAGCCCGAGACTGCCGAAGGGATACGAGGCTGAGCGTGCTGGCGCTGTTGGGATGATATTAGCTAATGATATTATATCTGGGGACGAACTTTACTTGGAAGCTTATGAGCTCCCGTCTGCCCATATCACTTATGCTGATGGTGAATCTGTCATGGACTACATCAAAGCAACCAGGTAACAGCTCTTTCATCCATTTCACTCGCTCCCTTTTCTCAATTTCTGTCAGATTTAATGCCATTATAGACTTATATGTGCTCCTAATGCCAACTGAAATAGAAATCCTACAGCATCAATTAGCCCTGCAATTACAAATTATGGAGTAAAGCCAAGTCCAGCAATGGCCAAATTCTCATCAAGGGGACCTAGTAAAATTGAGCCGGCAGTACTTAAGGTTAGTTCAGCTTCACTAGTATGTCTTTGGCTTCTCCATAAACTATCACATTAATTTTTCTGTTTTATGCCTAATGAACAATTCTAATTGCAGCCTGATGTCACCGCACCTGGGGTCGATGTAATTGCTGCTTTCACCGAGGCTATAGGGCCATCTAGAAGACCATTTGACAAGCGCCGGACTCCTTACATGGTAATGTCTGGCACTTCAATGTCATGCCCTCATGTTTCCGGCATTGTTGGCCTTCTTAGAGCTATCCATCCAGATTGGAGTCCAGCTGCTCTTAAATCTGCAATCATGACAACAGGTACATGCTTGTTATCAATATAAAGTAGAAAAGTGTGCAGCATGTTGTTCCAGCCCTTACGAATTGAACCGCGGATTTGGTTTTTCTCCGCAGCAAAAACAAAATCTAACAACAAGAAGAGAATGCTTGATTATGATGGACAACTTGCAACCCCATTTATGTATGGTGCTGGACATGTGCAGCCAAACTTGGCAGCAGATCCTGGCCTAGTTTACGACACAAACGTGAATGATTACCTAAGCTTCTTGTGTGCCCATGGCTATAACAAGACCTTACTGAACGCATTCTCAGATGGACCTTATACATGCCCTGAGAATTTTAGTTTCGCTGATTTCAACTACCCTTCAATCACAGTTCCTGATCTTAAAGGCCCAGTAACTGTTACTCGCCGAGTGAAGAACGTAGGGGCTCCAGGAACATACACGGTTAGCATTAAGGCACCAGCCAAGGTTTCAGTAGTTGTTGAACCTTCTAGCTTGGAGTTCAAGCAAGCTGGTGAAGAGCAACTTTTCAAGCTTACTCTTAAGCCTATAATGGACGGCATGCCTAAAGACTACGAATTTGGGCATCTAACATGGTCAGATGGCTTGCACCGTGTCAAGAGTCCTCTTGTAGTGAAGCATGTGTAGATGGGATTATTGCCTACAATCCTCGATCATCTCTTAATTTGTAGGTCATATTGGGAATGGTGGAAGAACAAGAGATGATAAGCTGCACAAGGAGAAGATTTCATTGTAGATAAAAAATTTGTGTATCATGGCCAAAAACAATTTCTGCGTTGTACTGATACATGCACAAATGTATTTTCATCAACCTTTTCCATCATTCTATTATTCTATTCAAGTGTTGCTCTCCTCCATTCACTAATTTTCATTGAGGTTTTTTTTTTTTTTTTTTTTAATTTTCATTAATTATTTGTGTTGAAATTGTTTGATGATTAATATAATAATTAGAGAACAGAGAAATCCACTCACTCTTTGTAACCATATCAGAATTTTTTATATTTTATTTTAATTAAAAAACCATATCAAAACCTTAATTAGTGATAGAAAAAGTAAATAAGTTATATAATGATAGTTCTAAAAAATTAATAATCACATCTGAAAATATTGGAAAATAATACAGATCATGGTTATACAAATGATATTTAGATCTTATAAATGATAAGTTCATAGATTTCTCTCAATATATTTTAGAAAATTCTCAAACAAGTTAGACTCATATATATGAAGGTTTTGTGGAAGATGTTTTACTGTTTAATATTGAACATCGTGTGAATAAAACTATATTTTCATGATTTATCAAAAATAAAAAAAAATCTAGAAAAATTATGAAGATAGTTTAGAAATTGATAGAACATTGCACTTTTCTTATAAATTGATTTTTTTTTCTTAGAAAATAATAATAAGTGTTCCCTTCTTACTCCACCTACTATCATCTCTCAAGCCATCATATGTGGCAAGCATTAATTATTTTATAATTTCAATTAATAAAATCTTTTATTTTATCACCAATCACTATCCCTCAAGCCATCATACATTGGTGATTTTCATTTTAAAAATATTTTTGAAACAATAAAAGACAAATGATGGGTTTTTTTAGAGAGGGTGTGTGTGTGTGTGTGTATATATATATTGAATAATAAATAATAGTTGTACAATGAATATCTATATAAATATTCAAATAAAACGTGAATATATAATTTTTCTTTGTATAGATAGAATATAAATATAAAAAACTTTACTCATGATTACCCTTATGATCACGTTATATCGGGCTGCCAATCCATAAGTAGGAGGAATAAGTGGAGAAGCAAGAAATTTTCTTGCTCCATTTGTTGTCTTCTCTCTCTTTTCTTTTTTTGGAAGAAAGAGTTGTATGAGAAATAGTAGTTGTTTTGAATTCCTTGACAAGTTCTTGCTCAAATAATGTTAGTTTGTTCCTAGAATCATTCTTATCCATCAAAATTGAGGATTCCATGGCTGTCCACACCAAAAATATAGAAGTAAGATTTGACTAAAAATAAATGGAATAGGCAAAAAAACAGAGTTTAAAAACAGGGTAAAACAGAGCATACTGCAATTCTACTGTGAAAGGAAATTTCGCAATTGAGAGAGAAACAATGAGGCTCTTAAGGTTGTCTCCCTTAGCTCTATCTGTCCTCCTCCTTTATCTGTTTCAGACTTGTGCTGCCAAAAAGGCAAGATTGTCTCCCTCTTCATCGCCCTACATGTAAATGCTATTGATCCAAGCTTAGTTGTGGAATTATTGATGCTTTTTGTTTCATGCAGTCTTACATAGTTTACATGGGAGAGTCTTCGTTTTCCCCATTATCATCAACTGGAGAGAGTTCTTCTTCAGAATTAGATGTGCAGCACATGACCAAATCACACTTTGATCTTCTTGGATCATGCTTGGAGAGGTTGGCTTTGTCGAAAAGTTACTGAATTCGATTAAACAATCAACCTTTATTCATTATTGTCACATTCTTACGCAGCAAAGAGAATGTCCAGGATGTGATGATTTACTCTTACACTAAATGTATCAATGGTTTTGCTGCAAACCTCAATGAAGCTCAAGTAGCTGCCATGAAAGGTAAGAATTACAAATTTGTATCTATTTATTTTGCTCTGCTTTTTCTCTGTTTATTCTCTATATCGTAAAACTTTGTTTTGAGTTTTTAAAAATTCCAAGATCAAATAGGTTCATTGTTTCTTTCTTCGCAAATGTAGGTAATCCGGGAGTGATATCGGTTTTCGAGAACAAAGAAAGAATGTTGCACACAACACATTCATGGGAATTTATGGGATTTGAAGCAAATGGAGCACCTACCCTCAGCTCGCTTCAGAAGAAGGCAAACTTTGGTGAAGGTGTAATCATTGCAAATCTTGATACCGGTAAGGTTCTGTCCTTGAAGCTCCAAGGGAAAAATCTTAACAGTGTTCATATTGGTTCTTTGCCAATTGTAATACTCTCTTACATTTTTTGGCTGCGTACTATCACTATAGGTGTATGGCCAGAATCCAAGAGCTTTAATGATGAGGGAATGGGCCCTGTGCCATCAAGATGGAAGGGAACTTGTCAGGCTGGAGGTGGATTTAAGTGCAACAAGTCAGTTCTCTTTCTCTTCTTGATCAAGTTTCTCTAACAAACTGAATAGTGTAGATTTTGACGAAACATTTTTGGTGCTATACCAGAAAGCTTATTGGTGCAAGGTACTTCAACAAAGGTTTTGCTTCTGCAAGTCCTACTCCAATCCCTACAGAGTGGAATACTGCCCGTGACACCGAGGGCCACGGTTCCCACACCTTATCTACAGCTGGTGGTAGCTTTGTTCCTGGAGCGAGTATTTTTGGTTATGGGAATGGAACTGCTAAAGGTGGATCGCCAAAAGCTCACGTGGCTGCTTACAAAGTATGCTGGCCTTCAGACAATGGTGGATGCTTTGATGCAGATATCTTGGCAGCTTTTGATGCTGCCATAGGTGATGGAGTTGATGTGATCTCAATGTCGTTGGGTCCACATCAAGCTGTAGAATTTTTGCAAGATGGAATGGCCATTGGCTCCTTCAATGCCATCAAGAAAGGCATTCCCGTCGTTGCTTCAGCCGGCAATAGCGGACCAGTTGCTGGGTCCGTGGCTCATGGGGCTCCCTGGTTGTTTACGATTGGTGCTAGTACACTGGATCGTGAGTTTTCAGCCACTGTTACTCTTGGCAACAAGAAGTTTTTCAAGGTATTGTTTTCTTGTAAAGGACCAAGATTATCTACCATAATTGTCTGTCATTAAGCCTATCAGTGGCACTATGCCGTTAAAATATTGTTGAAACTTGGAGCTAAAACACATTTAATAACCTTATTCTCGTTTCAGGGATCAAGTGTTGCAAGTAAAGGCTTACCAGCTGGGAAATTCTATCCATTGATCAATGCCGCAGAAGCAAGGCTTCCTACAGCACCAGCTGCAGATGCGTAAGTAACTACTCTAATCTACAAATATCATAATTCAGGAATGTCGAACATCTATGTAGTTTGCAAATCAGTAGGTTAGCCATATCATTAATTTGCATTAAACTGTGCAGTCAGCTATGCCAAAATGGAACACTTGATCCCAAGAAGGTTGCAGGGAAAATTATAGTATGCCTTCGAGGAATAAACAGTAGAGTAGTAAAAGGACATGAGGCTGAGCTTGCTGGTGCCGTTGGGATGATATTGGCAAATGATGAAGAAAGTGGAAGTGAAATTTTGTCCGATCCTCATATGCTCCCTGCTGCCCACCTCACGTTCACTGATGGTCAAGCTGTAATGAACTACATCAAGTCGACCAAGTAACAATCCTTCTTTTGTTCTGTTTTTCACAGATTGCTCCCTTTCACCTAAATCCTGTCAATCTCAAAGGCTATATTAGAGACTTAAACATGCTCTTTATGCACATTGAAATAGAAATCCTACAGCATCAATTAGTCCAGTACATACAGATTTAGGAGTCGTGCCGAATCCTGTGATGGCTGCATTCTCATCAAGGGGACCTAGTTTAATTGAGCCAGCAATACTCAAGGTTGGTTCAATTGGACGATCTCTTGTCTTTCATTGCTCTCGATATGAACTATCCATTATTTTCCAATTCTCTCTTGCAGCCTGATGTCACTGCACCTGGGGTTGATGTAATCGCTGCTTACACTGAAGCTCTAGGGCCATCTGAACTACCTTTTGACAAGCGTCGGACACCTTACATCACCATGTCTGGCACTTCAATGTCATGCCCTCATGTTTCCGGCATTGTTGGCCTCCTTAGAGCTATCCATCCAGATTGGAGTCCAGCTGCTCTTAAATCTGCAATCATGACAACAGGTGCATGCTTTTGATCAATTTAAACTAGCAAAAGTCTGCAGCATGTTGTTATAGCCCTGCTAATTGGACCGAATTCGTGTTTTTTTATCTGCGCAGCAAAAACAATATCTAACTCCAAGAAGAGAATACTCGATGCTGATGGCCAACCTGCGACACCATTTGCATATGGTGCAGGACATGTGAATCCAAATCGTGCAGCAGATCCTGGCCTAGTTTATGACACGAACGAGATTGATTACCTTAACTTCTTATGTGCCCATGGCTATAACAGTACCTTCATAATAGAATTCTCAGGCGTGCCTTATAAATGTCCTGAGAATGCTAGCTTGGCTGAATTCAACTATCCTTCAATCACAGTACCTGATCTCAATGGCCCAGTGACTGTTACTCGCCGAGTGAAGAACGTAGGGGCTCCGGGCACATACACAGTCAAAGCTAAGGCACCACCTGAGGTTTCAGTGGTTGTTGAACCTTCAAGCTTGGAATTCAAGAAAGCTGGTGAAGAGAAGATTTTCAAGGTTACTTTTAAGCCTGTAGTGAATGGAATGCCGAAAGACTACACATTTGGGCACCTTACGTGGTCAGATAGCAACGGCCATCATGTCAAGAGTCCTCTTGTGGTGAAGCATGCGTAGATGTTCATTGTAGATGACAATTTCAGTACACACAACTGTACTTTCATCTATAATCTTCCCACTGATTCAATTCAATTCAATTTATTTATTTTTTCATGTTAATTTTCCCATACCATGAATTAACAACATTCTGAAGGAGTGGGGGAACTATTGTTCACCCCTGAACTATAAACACACACTCATGCGCACAATAGATTTACTGTGCCAATGAGGTTTTTTTTTTTTCATCTCCTTTCTTTTTCTTTTTCTTTATTTTGCTTTTTAAAAACCTAATTAAAGGTTAATTTCACTAAAATTGTTAAGGAATAAAAAAATTAAAAAATATAGGACCAAAATGAAACACGCAGATGAGATGGGTGATGTTTTCAACTTTTTAGTGGAATGTAAACTCTTGGTGAAATGTTCAACTTAATTATTACACTTTTCAAATTATAAAAATTGTTTTAGAAAAAATCACTTTTGTTCTAAAATATCATTTTCTTTATTATTTTTAGTTCTAAGTTTGAGAGATAAAATATAGTCATTATATTCTGGTGGTAGAGAGAAAATCATTATTGACACCGATTTCAACCATCAAAACAGTCCATCATGGTGTCAACGGGTTTTATTTGGTAAGGAAAGTTTCACTTAGGTATTTTTTTTATCTTCAAATTGTTTAAAAAAAATTTGAGTTTGGAATTTTTGTTTTGAGTTGATTTCAAGTTTTTGAACAGTATTTTTAGGTTTT
>Ga0307511_10006875_pt1 | contig 11472 bp, 10 predicted proteins | sample 13_EM_MG_FD_200266 | JGI IMG/M metagenome (GOLD analysis project Ga0307511, IMG submission 200266) | Populus trichocarpa ectomycorrhiza microbial communities from riparian zone in the Pacific Northwest, United States - 13_EM | ecosystem: Host-associated > Plants > Roots > Unclassified | place...
GTCTTCAGCACCGCCCCCAGCGTTCGCGGGAGGGGATAACGGGAGAGGGTTCGGGCCTGCCATAGCGTAGAGAGAGAGGAGGCAGTAAAGATAAGATGCAGATCCCGCAGATTTCTTGGCCAGCCACGCCTTCCTTTTTCGATTCAGCCACGCACCGCCCAGAGACCCAGGCTAGTTCCGTCGATCGGACAGATCTAAGGATCCAAGCTGGAAACTGTATCTCATGTTTACCCCCTCTTCTGCTTCCGGTGTTTGACGGCCGCAGTCGGCCCCGACTAGAGCTGGCCGACTGAGATGCTAGTCTCCCCCCCCAATCCGGGTCTACGATGACCTACGAACCAAAGATGGCCCCGACCGTTAAACGTATATCAACCATTCAACGAGGCTCAGAACTTCTCATCCTCACGTTACTAGTATCGACACTTTCGTCACGGTCAAATCTACCAAACCCGGCGGAAATAGTCAGCTGGATATTCGAACTCGTGTCGACGCGAAGTCGTATCCAGGAAAGGAGCACCTCACAACGGTCTATCATACCATCTGTCTATCATACCATCTGTGCTGAACCCTCAGAGGATATGTTGATTGTGTCACCCGCCGAGAAAAGGGAAAGGACGCGGATAGTTTGGGACTACGAAAGCTGAACCAGTCGAATGGGTGGATCGAACGTTGCTTACAAGGTGCGATCCCTATACCGAGTCTCTGAGAGAAAGGATGAAAGTTAACCTGCACCAGATGTCAAGCGGAACTGGGAGTCGAAGGTGCTCCTGAATCCTTTCTACCGTACGATGAGGTATTTGTGTACTTCCCCCCCGGAATCAGATCTCAAGTTCAATACCAAACTTGCTCACGACGCTCCAAATATATAGGATAGAATCGTGATAGAATCGTGAAGCTCTTCAATCGTGTCGCCAAACTCCAGCAATGGCAACTCTGAACGCGGCTGTCAAGGGAAATACATGCGTTTGGACCTATACTCTGTTCCTCGGTGGTCGACGGCATGAACTAAGGGGGTGATTGCAATTGGTGTGAACCCCATTCCATGGCCACAGTGGTGCTCTAGCGGGATCGGGATGTGAAACGCGAGAAGTTCTTTGGGGCTGATTGTCGGGTCGTTACACTCGCCTCAGTACTGAAGGTGCGTGCGTGTGGGATTTGTTACATGATGAAAAGGTGGCCACACGACGCGAAGCTTCCGCGGAGACATCCTCGCAGGCTGAGTGGAAACGCCGTGGGGTCGCGCAAGGTAGTCGAGAACTAGTTGAATCAGGATAGTCCCAGCGCACCCCAGTCTAGGCCGTCCAGGGCCATCTGAGTTTGAATGACACCCAATGGAACTGTCGACGCACGGCGCCATAGTCGCCGGGAAAAGCATCGTAAGATCCAAACAAGAAAGGTCACCCGCGTGGCGCTGTACCGTTCGGGGCCGGCTCAGTCTTTGGAGATAGCCCACCGCACCCCCAAAACGCCATGATGATCACCGTTGATTCGGTCCAAAGACCTGTCGATAGCGTAGCGGGCAACACTACTGCCCAGAATTCTTATGACGTCCTACCATTCCACAACCATTGCCCTGGCCGTTTTCCGCTCGCTGCTGTTTGGACGTGTTTGGACAGCAAATGTCATTTGGTTCGCCAATTACACGTTCGCGCGTCGACGCGTCCCTGTCTTGGTGCTCACGCTCGTTTTACCACCTCAGTTAGGCCATAGCCGTGGCCCTCTTTGATCTTTATCGGTTGACGGTCCTATATTACCTGCTTCGTTCCGATGCAGGATTTCTCCCCAACCACTCTCATCCCCCACCCATGTCTGGTACCACACTATCGTACCCGTCGCCGACCAAATCCAGGGCTTGCTCGTCTCCCCCTCTTCACATACCATCCTCATTACCCAGGTCTCCGAAGAAGCACGACCCTACCACCGTTACAGAATTAACTCCACTCTCCCGTGGGTCGTCCGTCGGGGAGAGGCAGGATGGCGATACGGACCGAATCAATAAACGCGGCCGCGAGGACTACGTGGAATACGTCCGCGAAGATCTTCGCCGCCAAGTTTTCGTTGACTACGAGATCTTCATGCAGTGTGTCCTTCACGTCCCCAAGGACTGGGAGACCAAATGGAAACCAGCCCTCGACGCGGTCAAAGCCGACGCGAACTTCAAGAAACACCACGAAGAGTACTGTGGCTCGTGCAATGGAAACGAGGTTGTCGGGGAGAATAAGTTCTACCCATCCCTGGTGAAGACAGCGGATGCTGTACTCCACGTTATGTCTCGATCCAATTTCGATGGCATCTTCTCAAAGGGGCTCTCTCCCGACCTGGCCGTCTTCGACGGGAACCATCCTCACCCCGACGAAAATGAATCTCTTCACTGGGCGAACCCTCCTCACCTCCTCGAAGCCAAACCACACGAAGATATCATATGCGACGGGGAGAATATGTGCAGGTTGATTGTCAAGGGTAAGCGTTCCGCGGGTTCGTTTCATGCGTGGCCATGACTGACACGGGGAACAGGAATCGATCCGATCGGAAACCACGCCCCCTCTCCGGAGAGGTTGCGGCACCGGGCGAAGCAGCCAGATTCTCTCACCACGCCCACACTCACGCCCTCGTCTCTTATCACGTTACAATCCGTCTCCGAATCAACCGCCGCGTCCACATCCAGAAAGCGACCTGCGGACGATTCGTTCGCAGCCAACCCGCGAGCCGCAAAGAAGTCCAAGACGACCTCCGCTTCACTTCAATCGTCCAGCGAAGGTGGGAGCATTCAAGCAGAAGGAGATGATGAAGAACCCTCTTCACCCCAACCCGAACCCCGGCAACAGGTTGAGCCGGGCCTTCAAGTCAGCCTTTACCTCTGGGAAATGTTCTCCGTTTCTCTACTCCGTTCACACGCCACCGCTAGCTTGGTAGTTCGTGATCGTCTTCAGCTCTACTATGCCAATCGTTCGGTGATCCTTGTATCCTCCGCGATCAACTTTTCTACCGACGACGGGAAGGACAAGCTTATTGCCACCATAATCGCCCAGAATGTCACTCTCATGCCAATCATCCCGAAGAATGTCAAACTTCTTTCGGAGACCACTTTTAGGGGGAGGGACCGGGTGGTGCAGAGAGAAAACGAACTCCATTTCTCAAAAAATGCAGAGCATGGAGCGTTCAAGGTTAAACTGACTGACGTCATTTCCTGTGACCCGGCGATGGTTGGAAGGTCCACCATGGTACTCGGCGCAGAGTCTACGAGGTGGAAGGGACCCCTAGTTGTCAAGATCAGTTGGCCGACATCTGATCAGGCCCCAGAGACCGATTTCCTCACGAAAGCGAGCGACATGGCAGAGGGTGAACACGAGTGGGCCGCCAACCACCTCCCCAAAGTACACTACGCAGAAGACGTCGCTTTCGAGGCAGATTCAACCCTCGGGTCAGTCGCTGGGCTGTTTGAGAATGCCGAGTTCGTCAATGGAAACTACGTGTACGAACGACGTACCCTCCGGATTATTATCCAGGAACGATTATACCCTCTCAAATCGCTGACGAACGTGAAGGACCTCGGACAGGTCTTCGTGGACGTTCTATGTGGTATGTGTAACTATTCACTTTCGCTTCTCGATTACCATCCGCTTACCTCGGTTCAGTTCATCGTTGGCTCTACGACCATCCTGGAATCCTTCATCGCGACGTAAGCTATAACAACATCATGTGTCGCTTCGACAAGGAGACCAAAGGGAAACCAAGAACAGTCTACGGGGTACTAACCGATTACGATCTCTCGTCATGGACGGGCTCCATGAATCCAGACTACACCAAGACCTCTCAACAGTTGACCGGGACTCCACTGTATATGGCACAGGAGTTACTTAGGGGGACAAGCCCCCTCCACCTGTATAGGCACGATGTCGAGTCTCTTTTCTACGTCATGTTAATGGTGTCGGCGCGCCATTCGATCACGCAAGGCTCTACCAAGCCCCCATATGAAGCATGGCTTAACGAACGATCCTATCACACACTCGGTTGCATAAAGTACAGTTTTCTCGTAAACATGCGTCATATCGAGCTGTCCCCAGGCTTCGAAGATTTTCGTCAGTGGCTGGAGGTCCTTCAATATTACTTCTCGGTTGGATTGAAGCTCAAACCTACGGGCCGATCACTGCCGGCGCGGAAACAGGCCAAAAAAGTCACTGTGCAGTTCGATGATGAAACCTTAGGAGGGTGTGTAGAGTATGCCGCCATCCTGGAAGAAATTCCCCTCCTGGAAGGGGAGCTGAAAGGGCTCACCATCCGCTACCACAAGAGTTCATCCACCCCCGGACCACCAACCTCGGCCGGCGCAGCTTGAGCCAACCACCCTATCCCACCACCTTCCCCCTCCCGCACTATTTCTGAATCTCATTCGTACCAACGTATTTATATAGCCGGTCAGCGTAGATGTTCGTAATATATGTTCGCAATGCAGCCCTCTATTACCGTTATTTTATGATCATTGCATTCTACGGATTGCAATCACTTTGGGAGCCCGTGTTTTTTCTCTCTCTCCATCTCGACTACGTAAAGAGCTTCATCATCACATTGTCGTTACGATAAGCGGTCTCCTCAAGCGGGCCAGGTACAACGACCTAGAAATGAATGATTCCAGGTCCCTCGGGTCGTGTTCACGTGCTCCACTTCAAACCTCCCCAGCGGCTCGCTCGTGTGCGAAGTCCAATAAACACGTCACGTGCGGTTCAACCCGTGGGGTGGGGAGGCCTTAGGAAAAGAGCAAGAGGATGGTTACCATAAATGAGTATTCCAGAAGGTTGACCGCAGGTGAGAGGTGCGCTGAATTTCTCCCCTTCTCAGGCGGTGTATACGCACCGGTTTGGACCCCCACTTAGGCGTCGATTTTGTGGGAACGAGGTGAACCGGACTTGGGTTGAGAAAGAGGGTCATTGGTCCGTTCTGTAGATACCAAGGGTGGAGGTCTTCCTAGTTTACACCAACAATCTGAGGCAAATGCATGCAAGGATGTGTACAATATCAAATTATCAGTTTCCGCACGCTTTATAACCGAGGCACTGCAAGCCCTACACATATCTCTAAGCTATCCCCTTCTACTCTGCCAACGCCAGAAATCCCTGAACTTCCGGCCTCTCCTTCCAGTTGTTAAAGTCATCGTACAGGTCAACGCTCCTGAGATTGGGGAACCAATTGACGACGGATCCTAAATGGGGAAGTGCCGCAGTCCACCTCTCTTCTTCGGTCTCATAGTCCGAGGTCTTGAGAGAAAGCACCTCAACCCACGAAAACCGACGAGGTTGAGCTCCCGGAGCGGTGGATATTGAATGGCAGAAGAAGGTAGAATACACGAATGTACCCTTACGATGCACAGGAAGACTGTTAAGTTGACGGCTCTAAGAAGATCGCCAGGGTCCGTGGTGAACGGTGGACAGGGATCGATTATATCCGCGCGCCTAGCAAGGGCCTTGAATGTAGCTCCCGCCATCATAGCAACAAGGCAAGCAAGCGATGGTATGCGCCACTTCTCCGCGACCCATTCGTTGAAAGTACTGCCCACAAAACAGAGCCCGACGGTGGTGAGGCATGACGTTCCCACCCATCGATTCAAGTTGAGATCGCACCTCATACTAACGCAGTGTTCAATCGATTCCTGTACAAAACATCGCACACATCCCTTTTGATAGTATCCGGGAAGGTTGGCGGTCCGTTGGATGCCAAGGTAAGTGGAGATCCAACAGGGCTAACGCTGGTACTTTGGGGGATGTCGTGGAGAGGGGGCTAAGGACATAGTGAGACTTAGGACACCCGTTCCATCGACCGAAGTCTGTGGACAACAAGACTGTCACCTCAGATGGGGATAACACACAGCCAAATATTACAGAGGGCTTTTGCGACGAGTGCCCCCCAGACAAAAGCATGTCTCGCAAAAGCTCCCACGAGTCCCGGCATTGCGGAATTGTGGGTTTCGCGTCTTATCCGGGCGTGCACCGAACGAGCCCATGCGCCGGGTACAGCTCCCGGAGACTGGGAGGCTCTCGCATCACAAATAACGGTATCCCGCAAAGTGGTCGACACACCGATGAGTTGAAACATGGGAATGCCGGGAAGGGGTGTAGGCGAGTAAGGGTCGGCGACGATCGATGGTAGGCAGTAAACTTGAACGACGTTTGTTTGTTCGTGTTTGGCAGCGGCTTCTGTGAGTAGACGCCCATTTTCCGGGTGGTTTGAGTTGCAACATCCGGGGCTATGGTCGGCTACTTCTCGTTCTCATCAATCCCCTCTCATGTTCCTTGCAAGGTTCCATGGCTACATCCCCTCTGGTCGACCGTTCGTAAAGGCAGCTCGATTCCACAGTTATCCGGGCTAGTTATCTCCAAAACTCCAAAAGTTCAACCTCGCGGACATCGGAAGGGATCTCAGAATGCGAAGTCATCAACTGGTGCGTTGAGATTTTCGTGCAGCCCGAAGTGAGGCTCACATTTCTTGTGATAGGAGCGTCAAGTCTCAAGGAACGGTTCAAGTATTCGACGTTCTCTGCGAAGTCCAGAGCGACAAAGTTCGCGTCAAGATTACCAGTCGATTCTACGGTGTATTGAAAGAGATCCTTGTCAAGGAGGGGGTGTTGCTAAAGTGGGAGAACCGCATTGTCTCATCGAGACGGAGGACGGTGAAGAGGCGGATTCCGCCGAGGCTGCTCTCTCTGAGGGTCAACCAGGACAGGTTCCAATTACCCCTCTATCCACCGGACCTACATCGGTACCATCGACGGACGGCTCACCTCAACCCACAACTCTGCGTCGCCACCACCCACTTGATCCCAACAAACCGATAGAACCAGTTCATTCCATTCCGGACGAGGCCTCGACAATCCCCTCCGTTCGACACTTCGCGAAGAATGGCGTTCTGGGGGGGCAGTTCTACCCCCCAACCAACACTTTCACAGCTAAATGTTACACCGCAAGGGGGGACCTGGTTGTGGGTTTGGGAAGGATCAAATACGGTACGTGGAAGTCCATGGCCAAGGTGAGGATTCGACGACACATCGGCAGTTGACATCTGCTGATTATATACGCTTCAGAGCCTCGAAATACCCCATTTCTGGTAAGCTCTCCCCTTCCGTTTGTCGTACCGTGCTTTGCTTTGTGGTTCTAACGAGAATTTCCCAGAACTCGACCACTCTGGATTTGGCCGAATTGTACGCACTGTTGCTGAGTGCTCATATTCCGCACCAATATCTACCAGCTTTATCGCAATCCGACACCCCTTCTCCCTTTTCACCGACTACAATCCTCCTCGATCCCCCTTCCAGTATCCCCAACCCAGGTTCCGCCCAATACACCAAACTTACTTACCTCCCGATCCTGCTCAATGCACTCGAGAGCGATGGCGGAATGGCCATTGTTCCGTTCTTCCATCACTCCTCAAACATCCCTACCATCTTCGTCTCCGCCTCCGAAACCTACGTTGACAATCAGACCAGCAGCGGATATTTTGATTGCCATGTCGACTCCCACGGGTCTCTATACCCCGACTATCCAGAATGTCTCTACGCACTCCATCTACTCATTGGCGTCGACACTTAAACACCTCTCCCATCTAGGTCGGCAGGTGCCATCCGGTCTTACCCCCTCCGAGATGCCGAAGCGGAGAGGGACGATCACCGTGTCCAACGTTGGAGCGATCGGAGATGGGGATTTCGCCAACCCTGTACTGGTACCTGGAGGTGGGGTCGCCATAGTGGCGATTGGGCGAGCGAAGTGGGTATGAGACGTGAACAAGAATGATAATGGACAGGGAGAGGAGGTAGGGAGAGAGGAGGTTGAAGGCTGGGGTGAGCTGGAGTGCAGATCACCGGGTCGTAGAGGGTACTGAGCTCGCCGCGTTCGTGGGGGTGGGAGAGGATGGGTTGAGAGCCCGCACGGATGGGTGTGAGCCGGGTTCGCTCCCACTGTTGGTGTACATAGACTAGTGACGCGAGAGGACGATTCACAAGTACCCTCCACAACAACACAGTGGGGAGGCCGTTGCACACATAACCCAACGAACGGCGTTTGTGAACCAGAGGTGCACACTGTATAGTCTCAACCCTTTGAAATTCAATCAGGGGCGGATCCGAGTCGGACGAAAGCGATTCGCACTTCTCCGACACCCCTTCGCCGGGGCGGTCGCACTTGTTGTCTCTAACCAGGATGTACATTCCCCAAGACGTCGTTGACCTCGTCGTTGACCAGCTGTCTCTGTCGACGGACTACGAGGCAAAGTTTCATCTCCAAGCCGCTTCGCTGGTATCCACTGCCTGGGTCAGTCGCAGCCAACATCACCTTTTCTCTACCCTCGAATTTTATGGTAGATTGAAGATCAAGAAGTGGTGCTCTAGGATCGAACCTGACCCTTGCGGGGTTTCGAGACACGTTCGTGTACTCATTCTCGGAGGAAAAGACATGGATATTCCGCCACTACTCGCTACAGACATCGAAACCTCACCTCCTCACCTCACATCGCTCAAAAACCTCCGGGAGCTGATAATAGGCCATCCCGACACCGTGCATACTTCTCTCGGTGCTCTCACCCCCATCTTCTCTTCGTCTCCCGGAATTCTCAAGCTGCATTGGTGGACCAGATTGGACGTCGACATCCATGGATTTTGGAAAGACACCAGCACTCTCGCCCGCCTTTTGCCAAACCTTACACACATTAGCCTGTCAGATTGCCAGAGCGAAGACGAGGTCCGATTGTTGGTTGATGAGGGAAGCTCCCTCGCTAACAAACGCTTCGAATTCCATACACTTCGGATCATCTACGAAGTCCTCTTTCCCTATCTTTTCTCGAGTCCTGTGGCCCTCGACTTCAAATTCTTGATCTTGGTACGTTTCAGATGTATTATCCAACCGAATGTTAGCTATCTCCCTTTGATCACCGCGTAAGACATCTGCTTATTGCGGTTACCTTGATAGACCAAATCCGAGCCTTCCAGACACTGCTAGAGGCCTGTCACACACTCCAGGTGCTCAACTTCTGCTTGTTTCCAAGCACCGCACAGTTCTTGGGCTCTATCCCCAGCAGCTCTATCTACCTCATTCAAATTTCCAACCCGCTCGGGATTGGTAGCGCCCCTCTGACTTATAGCGATTCCTGGCCCTGGGACTCCTTCGAGCAATTTGAACATCACCGTTCGTACGTGGATGACAAAGATCTGGCAGAGTTCGCGGATTTGGGGATTTCGATCCGGAAGATAGCCCGAAGATATTCCGACCACCATTCCGGATTGAAGACTCTGGTTCGAGCAACTCTCGAACTCTCGGAATTGGAGATCCGGGCTGTTGGGAATGGAGAGGCACCGTTGTACAAAGCTAGGCTTGAGGAGGAGTTGGGGGATCTCGTAGATTTTGAGTTGATTCCTGTTGCGAACCCGCCTGGGCCCCAGGCCAAAGTCTGATACAGCCAGACGGCTAGTAATCAGCAATTGAACGTCCCGATTACTGATCCACTTTTCTGCACTTTTCTCAGACTTACTTTTCGTTCATAGCTTTTTTCTACTCATTCACTTTTCTGTGCTTTTCTCGGACTGATTTTTCGTTCAGTAACAGTCATTAATACCGTTAATAACAGGTAGATTAGCAACACGGGTGACCCCTCTCATCCAGCAGGTGCCGCGGCATAGGGGAACCCACAACAAAATAATCTTGCCATATGGTTGTTTGGGACTCCCGCGGCCGGTACATTACCAACGGTTCAGGGAAACCAACATCGAACCCACCTCTCGCCTTTTCCGCTTCCACAGCCTCCTCCAACACTCGCACCGAGTGTTCCCCAACACGGTGCCAAACGCCTTCACGCAATACCAACCGAAAGTCCCGTAGCTCGTGTATCTCGCGGAACACCTCGAGTTGCAGATGATGCTGCAAGGCTTCTTTTGTTCTCTCAGCCCGTGACACACTACGCACGGGGGGTAAGGCAGGGTACCCTGGAGGTCGCACGCCGTGGAAGGCGTAGTCCTGATAAACGACCACGACCTCAAGTGCGGGGGATGTGGCGGTCGAGAGTACATGCTTGAGGATTTCCGAGGAGATATCCGGTGGCTTGTCGTGGTACGGCTCACTGAACTGGCCGTGGAACTGACCGTGGAACACGTCGTGGACACACGACACAGGGACTTCGAGTGTCCGAAATAGATCAAAGTTCAAAAGGAAGAATTCGGCTGCGAAATTGTCAACTAGAACTCGCTCGCTTGCCTTTCAGAGAGAGACGCTCACCGATTGGATGCAGCCGCAACGCTTCCAATGTTCCCGCACAAGCATCTGCCCAGAGCTGCACCCGCCACGTTGAAGAGATCCATGTAGCGGAATCGGACCCCCTCCCCCCCCCCGAACAGGTGAACCATGTCCTTCAAAAAGTTCAGATTTTTGTGACGGATGTCATTGTCACTCTCCCTCCCAGTGGAGGTACGAACAGTGGGATAAGGGCTGGGCTATCCCATGGTAACCGAAAACGCCTGCAACGTTTGCAGCGGAGTTCCAGGTCTTCTAGGTGCTGGAATAGTCCGACGACGTATAGGATTTCCTGCCGGGAGCCTCGGCGTGATCTCAGGGAGAGAGATCGGACCGTCGGTAAGAAATTTTTGGAGTACCGTCGAATTCTCTGCATGAAGCTGGGGATGTTCAAATTGTCTATATCAAGTTCCTGGACATTGGTTAGTGCGAAAAGGTGACGCAGGGTACGGCAGTCAAGTCCTTTGGGAGTAAACATCCGGTGTTCAGGGTAGTAACCTTCGTGGATCTGAAGCTTCTTGACCAGGGGAAACAAACCAAGCCTGTGCATATGACGGAATGGTTTGGGCCACAAAAAATCATTTCCGGCCACCGGGGTGTTCGGACAGTGAGGGGCTGGTGGGGATGAGGAACGACGGCAGTGTACCAGGAGGAACAGGCCAGGGAACACGCGGATAGACTGGGTATGTCATAGATCAGATGGGCGATGATAATTTCGATGATCTCCAGGGAAACCGGGTGGTAGAAGACGGGCGCGTGGCAGGAATCTTTGGCCGAGCACCCCTAGAGCACGTTCCCCGGATTCTGGCTACTGGGGTTTGATACCAAACTCGTTTGACGGGTGACTCCATCACTGTGGTTAGCAAAAAGACACGATCGCTTAGTAGAGTTCAAGGTAGTGTGGATGAGGACTACTTGGCAACGAGGAGGCCTCCACCAAAGACGTCGCGGTCGCTCCCCGGCCGATCTTTGACCAGTCTAAACTCAGTGGGCAGGGGGCGGTGACAACATCATGAACCCGAACCCCGGCGCGTTCGATCTGCGGGAATATGAAGGCAACGCGTTGTAGCCAACCCCAACGAGCCACCACTGTGCAGGTAAAATAGGTAAAGTATCCGGGGGTTTCTGGAAAGTTTTGTTTCCTAATAGTTATGAGAACTTATCCAGCTGTTGGATAAGTTCGTCCAGACCCCAACTACTTAACCTATTT
>Ga0307511_10006876_pt1 | contig 11472 bp, 14 predicted proteins | sample 13_EM_MG_FD_200266 | JGI IMG/M metagenome (GOLD analysis project Ga0307511, IMG submission 200266) | Populus trichocarpa ectomycorrhiza microbial communities from riparian zone in the Pacific Northwest, United States - 13_EM | ecosystem: Host-associated > Plants > Roots > Unclassified | place...
TATGATGTCGTGGGTCGATGACACCATCCTGTGTCTTCGAGGCTATGTCTTCTCACCACTTGTACTTTTCTTGTGTCTTCTGATAGATGATGTTGGGCTGATGATGTTGTGTCTATGATGTCACCTTGATGATGTCATCTCTATTGTATTATGGTCTTTTATGTTCTGTGGTGGAAGGTGCAGAAACTGAGGTATTTCTACATGTACAGACCTCAGGCTCGACAACACTTGGGTAACAAAAGAGGAAGTCCCGTCTCGGTCTCGGACGTCATTGGACGTAATAACCCCAAAGGAGATAAGAAGAGGAGGTGGGCAGTCGATTGAATCATATCAGACTGCAAGTAAACTCAGAGACGATGTGATCGACGATTTAGGCGCCGATGACGTGGCAACGACAATGGAGAGGAGAGGCAGGTAGCGGCGAGAGCAGTGGCTCGATCACAAGAGGGATAGGTGAACTATCAGACTCTTAATCTGTGAGATATACGCGTTAGGCTATAGCCTCAGTGAAGGAGAAAGAACTGTATTGAGTATCTAACCTGTGAGATATACGCGCCAGGCCATACCATAAGTGTTGTCAGCGAAATAGATCAAGGGAAGATATAGGGAAGGGAACATATGCCTCAGTGAAGGAGAAAGAACTGAGGGTATGGGACATAAGGTCTCGGGTATATATAGGCCAGGCTAGGGCGCACAGACCATGTGTTTGTACATGTTCGACATCGCTCCCTTCCAGTTCATTTCGGATTTTATGGCAGGCGGGGGCCTGCCAGAATACATCAGGAAGCACCGCGATGCGGACTGGCTTGAGCTCGTGGGTCTATTCCCTATTTATGTATTTTATCCGCGCTCACTCCCATCGTCAGTTATTTGACCTCGTCAACGGCCTCTGTTGCCTCCACTCCTGCAACGTGATCCATGGGCCCTCAAAGTGACACGTGTTCGTTATGTATCTAATTTTCCTACCATATTGACACCCAATCAGCCGAACGGCCTTGTGGATCGCTTCGGTCACGCCCGCATCGCGGACTTCGGCTTCGCTACAGTCACTCAAAACCTAGATTCCGTCCGGAGCTCCTCACTTCAGCGTGGGTTTAGCCCACGATGGACTACTCCAGAGGTCTTGAAGGGGGAGAAACTTACCGAGAAAGCGGACATTTTCTCTTTCGCGATGGTCACGATCGAGGTACGCCGATGGTCAATCGTGTGCGGAGCCTTGGCTTACGGCAGTTTCGTGCCAATGCAGGCATTTACTGGTGCGATTCCATTCAGTGGTAGCATGCCTATAACGGTCATATTGCTCATCGCGTAAGGCGACCGCCCGCCGCGGCCGGCACATCCACGCTTCACAGAGGATCCGTGGTCACTGATGCAAGGCTGCTGGGATCATGAGCATCCCTCACGCCCAATCATCTCGGAAGTAGTCATGGAAGTTCTTACCCTGTCAGTTCGCAACCGTTTGATCGGTCGCGGCCTCGCAACACATGACCGCACCTCTCAGATCGCGACGATCTCCTTGGACAATGATCAGGTCGAAGCGGTCGATCACCTCTCTGCGGACGACGCCCGTCCCCTCATTGACGTGATAGATGAGGTAAGCCCCTACACGACGCCATGTTCAAAGGGCAGGTTGGTTGACTTTGGTCCGAACCTCCGCATCCTGTAAATTAGGTGCTGGGTGACGATGGCCTTCCACCAGCGATCCGCAGGAAGTGTCTGCGCTATTTATACGGGGTTTGTGGCTACCGATCCCTGCTTCCGAGATAACTGGAAATACCGCTTTGTTACAACCCAAAGGAGGACCCGCTGCTGCACGATGAATTTTTGGACGCGTGGAAGGGTCAGCGCAATATCATGAATGTTTTGGCCAGAGTTCCGAGCACCACGAGTGATTTTACAAGGACTACGAAGGCAAGTCCTCCTTGACCCGCCACGTACACCAGCCGCTGACCGTGCCTCGTAGAGGTTTTGCAAGGAGGTCATAGGATGGAGGTCCCTCCACCATCCAAACGTGCTGCCGCTACTGGGCGCGACAATGACCAAGAATCGACTCGTGATGGTATCGGACTGAATGGCAAACGGGAACATTGCAGAGTTTGTGAAAATGCAGACCGATGTGGATCTGCTGGGGCTTGTATGCCATTCGCTCAAGACCATTACCCTCGCTTGTCACTGACAACCGTGTGATTACTATAGTTCAGAGACGCCACTAGGGGGCTAATCTATATGCATAACCGGGGAATAGTTCATGGGAATCTCTACGGGGTATGTGTCCACATCCCATAGCAAAGTCCAACGTCCTGATTGACAACAACGGGCACGCCGGTCAAACAAAATTTGGTCCACTCACCGTAATCTCAGACGATCCAACCGTTGTATCCACGGCCGTAAGGGCTATGGCGGCTTACTGGATAAGCCCGGAACTCCTCTTCCCAGAAAGGTTTGATTTAAAGGAGAGCCGTCCAACCAAGGCATCTGATTGCTATGCACTTGGAATGATGACATGCGAAGTTCTCAGCGGGCAGGCACCGTTCGGCCAGCACCCGCCCGTCATTTCTATAGGGTCATGGATGGAGAACGCCCAGAGAGACATCAAGGAGTGCAAGAGGCACGGTTCACAGATGGCATATGGGGGGACGTTGGAGCTTTGTTGGAAGCCTCAGGCGTGCAACCGGGTAGGTGCCAAAGCTGTACTTTGGGGTCTCGAAGAAAATTCACCTCTATTGGGACCATCTTCTAACGGGGGCGAAGGCGTCGAGATCCACGCTGATTATCAGTCGGATGCTGTGTCAGGCGGCCTCAGTGTGTTTTCTCCGCTCCACTTTAGGCTCGTTTTAAATGCCCTCCCCCTGCGTAGGATCCTTGATTGGATCCAGCGATGAACTTCCGGACCCGCTCCAAACGGGTAGTTAGAAACGAGGAACGAATTAGTGGTAGGCTGGCGCGGAATCGAGACTATTCAAAGATACAATCAGAAAGTTACGTTGGTTGCGACGAACCTGGCTACTCCTGGGAATGCGTCCCGCACTGGCGATTCATGCAACGTACGGTACTTGCAATTGGTTTGTTGATTTCTTGGTGGTGTATTCAAAACGTTCAATAATGAAAAGTTAACATCGTGCCTATCACGCGATGATCCGTCGATTTACGATATCCGGGTCCGTGGTGTACTAATGTAGGAGGGTGTAGTGTGGAACGACGGGAAAGTAAATCGAACGTGGGGCGTAGGCGGGGTACTGTATATCCATATTTCACTCAGCGTTTGCCCATAACTAGCTGTAAACCCACTATAACGCCAATACCATTGCCGACTTCTACCACTATACCGTAGGTCCACACGATACTGGTGACGTCCACCATTGTACAAGGGAGTGCCTCCAGCAAAGTCGGCAGGGAAAAACGCTACATGTCTCCGCCCCCGTGGTCGGTGTACTTGAAGTCTGCTCCGTATCCGCGCGCAGGGAGGATGAGTTCGGCGTTCTGGATGGATGTGAGCGTTGGATTGATACCAAGAACCCCTGGCGCCCCATGATCCGGGTCCTGGAGACCCAGCATCGAGAGCGGTTGGGCTGGGGTAAGGATCGCGTAGACCTCCGCCGCACGCGTTCACTATAAGGTCAATGGGATGCCACCCCAAAGCGAGTGAGCGAATGGGCCATTTCCAACAGGGCCACACCATTGGTACCGGGTGACTGTGGTGGTAGGATTTAGGGGAGTGTTTTTTGGGAACGCCGAGCCGCGAGTATAGACGGAAGACCAGGGGAGGTCGTGGGGGAGGCGCAACTTTAATACTACAAAGGACGGTTTTAGGTGAGGGGAAAAGGATAAAGGGGAGGTCTCACCTTTCGAGACGATGACAAATCGTCGACGCTGACAGTGATGTTCAGGAACCTGTATGGGGGGTCCCAAGTAAACGTAGTCGGTCTGGGTGGCTGACCAACCTGGGTAGGTAGCTGTTCCACGTTCCTTGAGGTCCTTATGAATCCACAATGGGGGAATGGAGGTGCCAGGGTCCAGTAGACGTCGGGAACAGCGCGAGATGAGCACAATGGAATGTACACCCGCAAGCCCAGGCTGCATTGGAGTTCTTGGTATACCCAAGGAAGTCTCCGTTAGGCATCCAATCCGAGATGAACTGGAGGGGAGCGATAGTGACGACAAGTTTCGTTGGCGATGGTAGCAGGGAAAGCAATGGCATCAATAACGCACCTTAGCAAGGGTGCGAATACTCCGAGCCTGCGCCAACTTGAGTGGAGAGTGGGGATCATCGCCAATGTCTTGCATCCGCTACTTATACCCCACCTCCCCCGTAAACGACGTTGCTGAGTTGATTGTGAAACCCTGAATTGTGCGGAGGGATAACAAATACTGGTGAGCGGGGTGTGGTAGTGCGGCAGGTTGGAAGGCTACCAATCCCAAAAACCTCACCCAGTCCGTGATGCCCTGGTAATGCTAAAGTCTGATTTGTTGGTGTGATCCATGTTCGGGCATTATGATGGTGAGGAAACGAAAAGGAAAACCCCCACGTGACACGTCTTGGAAAGAATTGATCCGAGTCACATGGAACTTGAGGGTACCACAACCGCTACGATATTACTCATGTCCTCGCCCCGTCCCACGGCCTTGCAACAGCTCCATCGCCTTGATAGATCTTCATCCAGATTCCACGATCGACTCTGCGAGGTACTTTACGGCGAGGAGTTTCGGTTATGTGTGCCAAAACTCCAAGGAGATGATTCGCTGTGGCTCGTTGAATATCTAGACAAGGTGCGCCGCCGCGTCGCCCTTACCCTCTCTACTCAAGTTAGCGTAGGCTCTCAGTGATCTCGATCCCTCCGGTCGCGCTTCGCGGAAGTGTCTACGTGAACTCAGGAGCGTATGCGGCGCCGGGGGGGTACTTCCGACTTCATACGCCGTCCCGTCCCACTTCCTCAGCATTAATCCCAACCCGTTTGCCTCAGGGAGTTTTGGCGACGTATACCATGGAACCCTCGGTGGTTCAAGGATTTGTATCAAACGCGTCCAGGCGTTTGTTAATGATGGCTCACAAACTGTCATCAAAGCGCGTATTAACACCGTCGCCTCCCGTGTTCACTATCGCTGACGAGACCCACAGACCTTCTGCCAAGCGGCTGTAGTGTGGAAACGCATGACACACCCAAATATCGTACCCCTGCTGGGTATCACTACCACTCCCCTCCAGCTCATTTCAAATTGGATGCCTGGCGGGGACCTACTGGAGTACATCAAGAAGAACCCTGACGCTGATCGACTTGGACTCGTCGGTATCCCTCCTGTTGTGTTGGTTCTCACTCACTCCTGTAACCAGTTATTCGACTTCACCAAGGGCCTCTGCTACCTCCACTCCTGCAATGTGATTCATGGGGACCTCAAGGGGGCATGTGGTTCTTCTAAAGCTACTTCACCATGCTGACACCCGGTTAGCCGAACGTCCTTGTAAACGACTCCGGTCAAGCACGCATCGCGGATTTTGGCCTCGCTACGGTCGCTCAAGACCCAACTTCTATCCAAAGCGCCTCGCTTCACCATAGCTGCAGCCCGCGATGGACGGCACCGGAGGTCCTGAGTGGGGGGAAACATAGCAAGGAGGCAGACGTTTTCTCTTTCGCCATGGTCGTGATTGAAGTACGTCGCAGATTACCTGTCGTGCGTAGAGCTTCAGCCCACTGTAGTTTCATGTCAATATAGATGTTCACCGGTTCGGTTCCGTTCAGTAATGATCCATTTGTCACGGTGATTTTGGCCGTCGTGCAAGGCAAGCGCCCGCCACGGCCGATACATCCGACCTTCACAGAAGATTTGTGGACGTTGGTACAACGCTGTTGGGATCAGGACCCTAGCTTGCGTCCGAAGATTTCAGAAGTAGCCCTGCAACTTCTCACCCTGTCGGTTTGCAACCGTTTGGTCGGCTGCACCCCCACCACACGCGAGCATGTTTCTCTAATCGCGACGATCTTCTTGGACAGCGGCCAGGTTAAGATGGTCGAAGATGTCTCTGGCGACGACGCCCAGACCCTCATTGATGTGATAGATCAGGTAGGTCTCTGCATGATCTCACGCTCGAAGGTCAGGTCGATTATTTTTGATTCGAACCTTCATATCTTGTCAACTAGACGTTGGATAACCTCACACCGGAGACCCGCAGGAGGTGTCTGCGTCATTTATACAGGATTTGTGGCCACCAAGGCCTGCTACCTCGATCACTGACGATTCCGCTTTGTTACAACCCGAACGAGAACCCGCTGCGCCACGACGAATTCGGGGACGTGTGGAGGGGTCAACACGATGGCAGGAAGGTCGCGGCCAAGGTTTTGAGAGTTTACCTCACGAGTGATCTTGACAGGACTACAAAGGCGTGTTCTTCTTGGCTCGTTTTGTATATCAACAACTGACCGTGACTCGTAGAGGTTCTGTAGGGAGGTCGTCGCGTGGAAAGTCCTCCGTCACCCAAACGTGCTGCCACTGTTAGGAGTGACAATGGCTGAGAATCGGTTTGTGATGGTGTCAGAGTGGATGGAGAGTGGAAATATCAAAGAGTTTGTGAGCGCACATACCGATGCGAATCGGCTCGACCTTGTATGTTTTTTCAGAGCCCTCATATTATTTGTCACTGACAATTTGATCGCTGTAGCTCAGAGACGCCACCAAGGGGTTGGTATACATGCATGACCAAGGAATAATCCATGGGAGTCTCAAGGGAGTGCGTGTTCGAACCCCTCAGTCATCATCCTGCACTGTATCTCACCCAATCCCAAGGTTAACATCCTGATCGACGACAATGGCCGCGCCCGTTTAGCAGACTTTGGTCTACTCACGATAGTCTCGGACGAGCCGACAATTACATCCACAGCAGTAGGAGCGACCACAGCTCAATGGATGAGCCCAGAGCTCCTCGTCCCAGGGAAGTTTGGTTTGGAGGAGAGCCATCCAACCAAGGCGTCGGACTGCTACGCCCTAGGGATGGTGATATATGAAGTCCTCAGCGGACAGACACCATTTGACCAATACTCGTTCCTCGCCGTTGTCTGGAAGGTCCTGGAGGGAGAACGTCCTGAAAGACCCCAGGGAGCGCAAGGCGCGCTGTTCACGGACAGTATATGGGGGATATTGGAGGTTTGTTGGAAGCCTCAACCGGGCGACCGGATAAGTGCCAAAGACGTACTTCTGGGTCTCGAAGGGAAGCCGTATCCGCTGAGGCCATCTAGCGAGAGTGGGGGTGTAGAGATGGATGCTGATGATGGATCTGATGCACCATCTGATGATTCCCAGTACGTTCTCCGTTCTGCCCCCGCTCACCTTTAACTATCGTCACCCTATGGTAGGACCCAGTGACGGCGAACTTCCAGATCCACCAAAAACCGAGATGAGTGGATCGGTGGTAGCCCAAGAAAATGTTCAAATCTGTCACCATTGCAGGCTTTTACTTACCTAGGATTACATCCGATACTAGTAGCTCAACGTTCATCCAGGATACGCGGTTTGTTAGTTTCCTGGCAGATGTAAAGGGCTCCGCCCGGGGGTCCGATATCTTTTTTTTTTTTTTGGAATCAGTTTTATGTCCCGCTGTAAGCAGCTACCTAGTACAAGGGCAAGAAGCGGCTGGCTTTTGTAGTTTTATCCCGGTTATTAGAAGAGAGTAGGAAGAGGGGGAAAAATAGTGGGGAGGAAGGGGAGGTGGAGAGGGAGTATAGGTACATGTGCAAAAACGGACGAAGGACGGTGTCGAAAGGAGCGGATGGGAAGGAAACTAACTAGATGAAATTTTTCTACGGTTTCGGGGTTGGCTAACGACGCAACCTCCAATGATCGCTCTCTACCGGCACCTACGGCCTCGCGGAATCCGCTCTAGGCGGACATTGTGTGCTTCTCTACTGACTTCTTGAGTAGCCGCTTGGATGGTATCGACCGAAAAAAGGAGTATAGGGACCATACCCGGTCCACAGGGGGGGAGGGGGGAATAATGTCGGAGTGGGCGTCGGGCCGGGTGTGAGGTGACCACAACAGGGTAAGGCAAGGCGAAAGACGCCGGGGTAAGCACGCCGTCCGAAGACGACAGGTGGGCATCAACAGGGACCACCGGGTCCCATCGAGGTGGTGGAGAGATTGATAGGAGAAGATGAGGATGGGGATGAGCGGTTTTTCGTTGGATCGACCGGTTGACCAGATCGGGAAGCCGCGATAAGGGATCGCAGCCGCGCCCACCAAACCACACCCCACGGTCTGCAAGCCCCAAGGTCTTGTACTGCGCCTTCGTTTCTACTCCCAGCTAACAGCCCCGACGCGGCATGTCAGACCGCGCCGAAGCTACTCAGTAGAGGGGGCAGGTTTTCCCCACTGAGCATTCCAATTCCAAAGGCGTAGGATGTTTTGACGGGTGTTGGTGAGCCTCTTAAGAGAAGCGATGAGGGCAATGGTGGGCCGATCTCGCCATACGCAAGCGAGAGACTGGTTGGGGATCCTTGACGAGAAGGGGGACGAGCCTGGTGAGGCCACGTATCCCCCTCCGAGCGTGGGAAAACACCTGGATGGTGGTGGTCGAGGAGAAAGGAGCGGATGGGGGTCCAATATCAAATAATACTATTGTCCGTGTTACACGGGGGTCTGTCTGTTTGGTTGTTGTGTGATCGTACGTGGTGCACATATAGAGGTCCGTGACACGCTACCGTGGGGCCCCGGGGAGGGGTCAAGACTAGGAGGGTAGTGGGGCAGATCCTGAATGGGCGGGAAAAGAAAGGAAATTGGACATGGTGTGGGGAATGGAGTGTGTCCTCAGTCCCCTCGTTATACATTTGTTACCATATACACTTTCGCGTACGTCGTTCAAGTTGGTGAACAATGAGCCCTGTATTCACAATTGTGGGTTTGAATAAATGCGTGCGAGTTGTAATAACCAGTGAGGCGAATCAAGCGGCGCGATGGGAGGAAGTGGTATAAGTATACATGAGCGGACGGAGGGGGCGTTGACGGGATCGATCGGTGAGGCCTTGAGGGGCCGCCCAGCTGTTTCCCACTCCCGGTGTTCAAGGTGGGATGTCATGATTACCTGAGCGGCCGTCACGGTTTCATATGAGCCTCGATGTGCTACTCGGGGTAAGCCCTTGTATCACTCGTTCACGCTCTGGAGGAGCTGACACGAGCGCCGACCGACTTTCTTGTGGGGTCGGTCCATTGCGAGTCCTCGATTCTCGTACCGAAGACCCACCACCGCCTAGGAGAACGCTTCGCGCGCATCGGAGAATCGTGGCAAAGGTGTGGGCAAGCCCTAAGGCGAGATTTTCCGAAACGTACCCCATACTCCCGCGCTTTAAGGTGTTCGAGAAGGGTGGTCGAAGTATCTGAACGTGATACTGGTCACGGAGGGAGTGGGGTCCAGGCTCCAAGGTCTCCCGCCCTTTCCTCTCGGGTTTTTTGTAGAATGTATGATATGATGTCTCTTCCGGCCCGCTCGGATTGAACACTCGATCTCTGTGTTGTCGTTCTGCCTTTGTCTCGGTGGCTACACTAGGACCGGAAGCCCGAAGAATGGATAAATCAAAGCCACAGAATCATGAGGTGCTGTTTGGGCCAGGTAGAGGTCCGCAATGGGTGCACCTGGGATTTTCCTCCCTTGGCATTGGGTGCTGAATAAATCCTCTGGGGATAAAGAAATGATCCACCCCGCTGAGCGTCCGTTTGCCCCCCACTGAGCCTCGTTGCTTACTTCACAATCACCACCAACGTGGACCCATTTGCTGTTTGACGTGGCCGGTGCCGCGAACTTTGACGCGCGCCACGCGGTGGATATATATACCGCGGAAGCGCCTCGCTTGAGGCACGTGTAATCGTTTTTCACCTATCGAACCACCCCTCCTACAGCCTCCTCGAGCACTCCCACTCTCCCAACCACCCGTGGTAGGGTATCACGATGAACCGTAACGAGAATGCGGAACCTGTCAATGTTGACCCTCGATGGTGCGTTTTGGAGACGTGGGATTGATTACAAAGAGCGACGACCTGACTCCGGATAGCATCCAAGAGGCCCTACGGATGTACCTCCAACCAATCAAGAATGAAGACCCCATGCTCGACTTCTACACCGTGTACAAACGAGAGGCGACGGGGTACGATACAGATTTCATGCAGAAGTACAATGAGGATCTCAATACCACCCTGATTTTCGTGCGTTTCTGCGTTACCTTTATTTCAACCACTCAGCATTGACCACATTCTCAGGCCGGTCTGTTCTCCGCGGTTAGCTCCGCCTTCATCATCGACGTCCAATCGAATCTGGAGCCAGACCACAGCATGCGGTCAGAAGCCTTACTCCGAGCGATCCTCCTCAGTCTCAATGGATCTGCCACCCCAGAAGAAGACCCTATGGCTCCTCCAACATGGACTGGCCCCCCTCCTGAGGTTGTCTCAACCTCAAACCTCCTGTATGCGAGCCTTCTGATGTCGCTGTTGGCCGCATTCACTGCAATGCTGGGCAAACAGTGGCTGAACCGGTACCTCCGACACTCGGGAGGATCAATGATCGAACGTTGTGGCGACCGCCAGCGGAAATTCAATGGGCTTGAGAGATGGCCGTTCCGCTTGTTTGTGGAGAGTCTCCCTGTCATGCTCCAGATTGCCCTTCTTCTCCTGGCCTGTGGCCTATCACGGTACATGTGGTCAATCAACAGCTCTGTTGCACGTGTCATCATCTCCTTCACCTTCCTTGGCATCCTCTTCTACATTGGAATCGTAGTTGCTGGAACATCCTCATATGAATGCCCATTTCAAACACCAGTGTCAACAGCCCTGCAATATCTCAGAGACAGGCCAATAGTCCAGAAGCTGTTAGTGAACCTGTCTCCAACCAAGGTCACCTCAATTGTCTATGCCACTTTGAAAAATGCCTGGCAAGGGTTGGTTCCAGCATCCAATTCTGTATACACTGCTATGCGATATCCATCATCTTGGGATATTTCACTATCTGGCATTCTTTCCAGCATTTGCACTACAGCCACAAAGGTTGGACACCAAACCATCATTCTGCTTCTTCAGATCAACCAAGCTTTCAGAAACACAAAACAGAGACTGGCCCAAAGGATTCAAATGTTCAGGCATCCAGCACTGCTCCCAATCACCATTGATGTCTCATACCATATGCCACATATCCCCCAAAATGGATCTGGGCTACAACTGCATGTGCGGAATGTGGAGAACATTTGGAGACAGAACACAGATAATGCATACTGTGTCTGCTGGGTCCTTTGGAGCATAACAGACCCTGAGGCTATTGACTCTGCCATTCGTCTTGCAGCAACCATCCGGTGGTTTGATGGTGATGCTGACTACAACCCACCATTTGATTTAATCATTTCTACTTTTGAGGCATGTTTTGACTCAACAAAACAGCTGTACCCTGGTATGAGGGACAGGGCATACTTCTCAGCACAGGCTATCCTCCAGATCAGCACACGGGCAAGA
>Ga0307511_10006879_pt1 | contig 11470 bp, 14 predicted proteins | sample 13_EM_MG_FD_200266 | JGI IMG/M metagenome (GOLD analysis project Ga0307511, IMG submission 200266) | Populus trichocarpa ectomycorrhiza microbial communities from riparian zone in the Pacific Northwest, United States - 13_EM | ecosystem: Host-associated > Plants > Roots > Unclassified | place...
ACTTTCCGACATTCCCACACCTAATTTGCCGTAGGAGTTAATCCACACAATCCTAGAGTATCATTTGAGAGTCCCACGTACGTCAGTTTCACGCCCACAGTATTGGGAGACTCCTTTGCGATTTCGACGATTAAATTAGAGTCAAGATCGATTCCCGCGCTAGCCCCGGGATCTAAGCATGCGTTAATCAACAATCCGGACAAGTTCGCAGCCACCCTAGATGAGCTCACAGTTGTAAACAATGACAGGGATGGGGCTTTTCTCTGCAACTTCTGCGAAGAAGGCCTTCAAAGCCTTCTTGTTACCCGCCAGAGCGCCTGCGAAGTACCCGGGGGCGATTACGATCACGTAGTCAGCCCCAGCTTCAGCCGCCTCTTTGGATAGCTGGACGGTCTCGCGAGTACTTCCAGCACCAGTCCCAATAACGATCGGCACGCCAGTGAACCCGGCATCGTCCAAGGCCCCTCGAGTGGCCTTGATCAAATCAACGCGTTCGGAATGGGACAAGTGCAACCCTTCACCCATGGAACCTGCTAGAAGGGGTTTAACGCCGGCGTTTGCGAGGAACACAGCGTGTTTCTTGAGGGTGGGGATGTCTGTGGTCACGCAGGGGCGTTAGCAAGTCACTGCCACCTTCATGCTGCGTGGATCGCAGGGTGGAATTCCAGCCACTCGCCTAGATCTTGTTCATCGTTGTCCAAATAGAAAGTTGGCAGAGGGGCGTATATCCCAGGCACCAAAGGCCTCTGGGTTTTGCCGGGGTGCCTGTTGAGAGTTGCGGACATGTCCTTCGAATATCAAGCGAGCCGGTGGCAGTAGTAGTAGGAGGATGTCTAGGACCTTTACTTCCCGTCGGCATGGGAGTGTTATCACCTCGATCGATCAATCCGCGAGGTCGGTCAGCAGCTTGCGCGCTAATGAAAGGCGGCTAATTTTCCAATGCACAGAAAGTGCGGGGACACTGGGGGGTAAGGATTAGTCGTGTTTTTAGTGTAATATCATAAGTTTTGGTGTAGTTCTACATGCGAGCTAGAAGTGGACGGTGAAGTCAGACTCGGAGGTGCAGCAGACGAAGATGTTTGGCCGGGTTTTGTGTCGGAAGCTGTTGTCACTGGAGTATCGACAGCTTCAAACTTTTCAAGCACCTCCCGTTCCCAGGCAGTACGCCCATCCTCGTCTGCGGGACCAACACCCTCTGTTGCGGCTTTAAACACATCCCATGGCACACACCCCTTATCCCCCTCTTCGGTCGGCTCCAATGTGAATCTGCCTTGACGTGACCTCGTCAAAGTGACAACATGGGCCGCGGATCCCACGGCGTGCCCAAGGTCATGTACGATGGACCTCACATAGGTCCCACCGGACACCTTCATCCTTAGCACGAACGCTGTCGGTGTCCGGTCGTCCTCCGCTGATCCCTCGGGTTCGTCAACTACTCGTGCGTCCTCTTGGACACTCCTCAAGGTCTTCTCGAGTGCCTGCTTCTGCGCTTCAGAGAGGACTTGTTCGGGGTACCTGAACTCGTGGTCACTTCCGAGCCACTTCTCGATCTCGAGGGAATGGATCGTGACGGGTCGCTTCTCGATCTTCCGAGGCAAAGGAGTTCCACTCCGAGCATATTCATACAGCGGTTTCCCATCCATCTTCAAGGCGGAGAATCTATGATGCTGGGGGCTTGTCACTACCCCTGAAAACAAGTGGGTATGATAGCTTACATAGGCGGGGTTTGTTCGATCTGTCCGCGAAATCCAGACAGCGCATCCTCGACCATTTCGCGTGTTACGTGTCTCCAGGGAGCCACGCGCACCCGTGCTCCTTGACTGTCATATGAATCGGTTTCGCACCCCAACAGACACGTAGTTTTATATTCCTACATGAAGTTCACGCGTTTAATGAAGCGTACAACGTGATCGAGTTTGTGAACGTACTTTGACACAATCCAAGAATTCGGACAGCTTTTTAGTCCCCTTTCCGATACCAACGACTTGAACAACGGTCAGAAAAAGATGGGATGCTCGTATTTCAGCCTGGGTTACCTAGGACGCCATCTAGCGGTAGTCAGATGAGAAAAAACAAGAACGGAACGGGGGTTAAGTCGACTCACCAGCTAACGGATCCAAGGTCCCTCCCTGGCCAATCTTTGCCATATCCTTATTGCTTTTCCATTTCCTCCTCTTCGGTTTCTCGTTCCTTCCTTCCTTGTGTGCAGCGAGCTTTTCCTGTTCCACAAACAAGGAAGAGGTATTGATCAGGGTTTTAACGTCATTGATTATGGCCATAGACGTCGGCCCGGACGGTTTCGCGACCGCGAAGAGGCCGGAAAGCGGTAAGGACGGGTGACTGTCCTTAGGCATGCGAGCTCTGGCTACAGCCTGAACGGGGGTAAGGTGATGAATAGAGGCTAGGCCAGACCAAGGCGGTCGCGCCTTCCTGAGACGGATTCGTGGGATCTGGAGAGAGAATATCGTGGTTGCCACCTTACTGGGACTCTGTTGATCGAGTGTAGGAGGAAACCTCGGAGTCCTTCCGGCGCCTGTGCCTGTATGCTTAATCTCGTCTGTTTGCTCCAGTATATATATCACTGGTTCTACATTTCTACTTGTCTGCTACCGCGGGAGACCAAGGTCTCACTGGAGGCGTCTCCGCCATTACCAGTCCACGACAGCTAGGGAGCGCAAGCGAGCCTACCCTAAAGTGACGGCCCGAAGCCAACGCGAGACGCCCTGACGAAAGTTTTTCTCTTTATCTTTTAACAAATACCCAGGCGTGATTTCCACATGAGGGCCGGTCGTCTCTACAAGGAGTAATGGTCAATTTCTCATCGTTTACGCCTTAGAAGGATAGCCCGCTTTTGGCTGCTCTTCCTAACCCATTGGACTGTGCAGTCACCTGGCGGGCGTACACGTATTTTCTGTATCGGATTCCTCAGGATTGTGGTATTATATCCCGAATATAGATATGTTTCGCGCGAACAACGTGGACATCTTCCCGGCCTGCTAGGGTCCCTCCTCTCGCGCGATTCCGTTTCAGGCGCAACACTTGGTTTGCCAACGCTTCAAGCTTCAAGAGCTTCGCCTGGCATGACCAACTCCGATACACCCGTCATCATCGCGATCGAGAGTTCACATCCACCCTTTCGGTCTCACGACCACGACGCGCCAACCGTCTCACTTCCGCTCATGTCCACTAGTATCAAGTACAGGGACCTCCACTCCCTACCAGCGTACAACACATCCTCTACATCACGACTCAAGTCTCTCTACTCGGATGTTTCACGTCAAAAACACTCGAACCCCGCTGCGTATCGATCGACTGTCCACTGGTGGCGCGAGGTCCTACAGGCTGTTGTGTTGAAGCATTGGTTGCCCCAGTCTTCCGACACCTTGGTTCTCCATGCACTCCCTACTCTGGTCGATTCGTTCCGGTATGAAGGAGCGGGGAAACCGCTGTGTCTCGCCACCGTAATCGTAAGTTCTGTGGAACGCACGATCTTTGGACCCGAACGCTAACGTGAACTCAGTAAAGTCTGAACTACAAGAAGAGAAAGCCTACATCCCACTAAACCAGTTCTTAACCGCGGCGCAGTCGATCTACGATCCCGGATGGCTACCCTATCGGATCGCCAGCTATGTCATCGGGAAACCGCTTTGGTGGGCCCTCCAACAAACCGGTGTTGTGGGACCGGACGACATCATTGAGAGCGATACCCAGAGGTGGAGGAGGGTCAAGGGTGACTACGTGTTACGTGACTTGGTCGAATCCGCAGCCAAAGGTGTTTCGACGCACCAACTGACGAAAGAAACCGGAGGGTTCGCGGACAAGCTCTATACCGTGGAGTCCTTTAAGAAGGAGTTCTCAGGTGTCGCTGTGTCTGGTGTCGTTCTTTCCGATCTGGATCTGAAGGTGTTGCTGAAACACCTGGAGCGCGATATGAAGGTTGTGGTGGTTGATGGCAAGGTAGCTGTCAAAATCCATACCTAACTACCGCATGCCAACACTGAATTTCATAGGTCGTCAAGTTTGTGGATTCAGATTCCGATTCCAGAACGATTAATGCCGTTGACAGTGGGCTACTTGAGCTGAAGACCGCCGTACAGAACCTAAACATCCAAATCGAGTCGATACAAGGTCGGATCAAAGAGTATGGTGGATGCACACTTGGTCGCTCGTGTCTGTCACTTATTACCCCTCCTTTCGTGCAGGTGGACAGAGAAGGCATCCTCCGCGTTGAAACAGAACCGCAAGGAGATCGCGTTGGGCCACCTCAGGGCAAGGAAACAACTCGAAGACATCCTGGTCAAACGCTCCAAAGCTCTGGAGAATCTGGAGTCTACGCTTTGGACTGTCGAACACGCTGCAGGAGACGTTGAGGTAATCCCACCTCATCCGTCATGATACCCAGGTTCTAACCCGTTGATCATAGATCATGAAACTTTACGAAACTTCTGCCGTCACTCTTCGTACCATCCTTTCGCACCCATCCCTCCAACGCGACAAGATTGACGAGACGATGGACGCGCTGCACACCGCAACCGAAGACGCGAAGGATGTAGACTTGACGATCCGCCTGGCCGGCGAGGCGGAGCAGGCGACGATTATCGACGATGACGAGATTGAACGCGAATTACGGGTGTTGGTGCAAGACGCTGAGGCCGAGAAACTCGCAGCAAAGGAGCGGGCGGCACTGGATGATTCAAAGCGGCTCGAGGGAAGACTGGGGGGAGTGAATACTCCGACGGATGTTCCTGAGGCGCTCGGTGAATCGCGACTGGCTGGACCGGTGGAGGGAGCTGTTGCTACTTAGAAGGCTCGCGCATTCTTAGATACTGCAAGTCGCAACCATTTGAACCAACCTGCGCCACGGTGCTTATCGCGCCTTCTTTTAAGGCTCACATGTGGCTTAGTGGTCCTCTGTAGAGCTGTGTGACATGGTTGACGCACCAACGTAAGTTAGTTTGATCCCACTGGCCTCGTCTGCTTTTCTGCGACTTTTATCAATATTTTCCTAATAAAAGGTAGAAAAAAACTGAAAAGTTAACTTATGGAGGTTATGTCATGAATCGAGGGAAGCTGGAGTTGGGGGTCCCGGAAAAGTGATAAATAAGTGACCAATGGCGGAGATAAGTCGCCATCAAAAATAAGTACGTTCCGCATCACCAAGTAATACTTAGCCGACTGTATGGAGGTCAACGATTTCTGGGTGGCGTACACAACCCCCCCATGCCCTAGTCACCGGCAGCATTCCGTAATGGCCAGGGTATAAAACACCCGCACGTCGACCCTGCACCATCTCTTTGCTGCCATGCTCAACGCTTCCGTGCTCTACCCGCTAGTGCTTTGTATTCCTATCCTCATCCTCGCCCGGAGGTGGAAGAAGCCCACTGTTCCGTATCCGCCTGGCCCTAAGGGCTACCCAATTCTTGGAAATGTCCTGGATCTCTCCATGAGTGTCCCTATCTGGGAGAGTTTTGCGTCGTTGGCCGACATCCATGGTGCTCTCCGCTGTCGTTTTTCTTGCCGATTCTAAGCTTACCTCCAGAAAGGCACGGATATCCTGTACTTACAACTCATGGGTAACCATACCGTCGTCCTGAACAGCAACGAGGCTATTTCGGATCTGCTCGAAAAACGGTCAAGCATATACTGGGATAGAGTCAGTGGCGTAACAGTCCTTACCTTCCGTTCCTAACCCTCAGTCATAGCCCCAATCGACTATGGGGAAGCTGTAAGAAGGATGCCACTCCAACGAATCCTTTTCCTGACCGCTAACCATTGTTGATAGGACCGGGCTGCCGGATTGGGCGTTGTCGATGTTACCGTCCGATGACCGATGGGCGGCTCGTCACAGACTTTTCCACGAAGTTATGAACGGAAGAATAATCAGAAACTTCGAAACCCTTCACCTTAAACACGTTCATCGTTTCTTGTCACATTTGTTGGAGGCACCCGAGAGTTTCTTGCAGGAGGCAGGGTTGTAAGTCACTTCCTATCCTCCTACGCCCAGACCGACCGCTTATCCATAACTCAACTTTCGAAGCATTCCTGGGGCCATTATATTGTCCATGACCTATGGGATTGAAATTGAGTCAGCCGACGACCCGTTCCTGAGTGTGAACCTTGCAGCAACACGTGGAGCGACGACCGTTCTGGTGCCTGGAAAGTTCCTCGTCGATACCATCCCTATCCGTACGCGCCCAAACACCCGAACAAAACTTGCAAACAACTGACGGAGCTATGGACAGTACAATACCTCCCAGACTGGTTCCCTGGGACAGGATTCAAGGCCCTCGCCAAAGGAGTACGTGAAAAGTACGAAGTATCCCTCGACGGTCCCATGGAATACGTGAAGGAAGCCATGAAGGTCGGTCTACAGTATACCCTGACATAGGATTGGGCTTAAATCCCAACCGTGATCACCAGTCCGGCCAGGCGTTTTCGCACTCCATAACGTCCGACTGTTTGTCTCGTTTGGAGGACCCTGAGGAAAATCTTTCCGAAGAAGTCATAAGGGACGTCTCGGGTGTAATGTTTACCGGTGAGCCACTCTCAAGCCCCGCGCCCATGCCCATATTTCTCATGAGTTGTCACAGGTGCAGCTGATACGGTACGCCGAGGGCGCAACCGTGCCTCCAATTACTTCACCGATCACCTTGCTAACGTTGCGTCTAGACAAGGACAGCCTTGCAGACCTTCTTCCTAGCAATGGCTCTCAACCCCAATGTGGTGAAGAAGGCACAGGAGGAGCTGGACCGGGTTGTCGGCAAAGACCGCCTCCCGGAGTTTTCGGACAGAGACGATTTGCCCTACATCGATGCTCTGGTGAAGGAGCTTCTCCGGTGGAACACGCCTCTCCCCATCAGCCTCCCAGTCAAAACCACGAAGGACGATATATATCGGGGATACTTCATCCCCGCAGGATCCACTGTGATAGAGAACACCTGGGCGGTTTGTCATGATCCAGCCATCTACCCCGACCCGGAAGCTTTCAACCCGGATAGATTTCTGAAGGATGGAAAGATCGACCCCCAGGTATTCAATCCCGAGGATAGGGTATTCGGATCTGGGAGGAGGTAAGAGATACTAGTCACACTTCCCACGGTGGTTAATAATTGTATCCCTAGGACCTGTCCTGGCAGACAATTTGCTCTCCGGACCCTGCACATTGTCGTCTCTTGCGTACTCTCTGCGTTCAACATCGAGCCTACTTTGGATGAGGATGGAAATCCACAGCCACCCAAAGTTGAATTCGACTCTCGTATTATGCGGTATGTTTTCCAGGGAACATCGGTTTGTGTACTGACCACCGTGCGACGTTACGTTAGGGACCCCAAACCTTTCAAATGTGTAATCAAGCCTCGATCTGAAGGCTCCGCGAAGTTGGTGAAGGAGGCGTACGATGTAGCAAGCTACTAAGTAGGAGTGGGATGATATCTGTAAGACCAAAACTATGTCAAACGAATGTTCGAGAATACCGGTTCGTTGGAGGGCGCACAAAGCGGCTTCCCAATAAAATAGTTGGCGATCTGATAATCGAATCGATACAAGGTTGGATATGGCACATGCACACTTGGCCACCCACACCCAGATGTTTTGACAGATCCCAACCACCAAGCGATTGACACAAGAGCGAGAATAAGGGAAGAGGCGAGGAAGGGGAGATGCCGGGCCGAAGCAACCCGGGCCGAAGGGAGATAGAACACGTCTTCGCAAACGACATTGATTGCATACTCTTGCCAACGCCCCCACCGAATCATTCCAACCCATAGATAGTAATGCGTAACGTAGGCAACAACAAAAGAAACACTTGGTCACTCGTGTCTGTCACTTACCCCCTCCTTTCATGCAAGCGGACAGAGAAGGCAACCTCCGCGTTGAAACAGAACCCCAAGGAGATCGCGTTGGGTAGTACCTCAAGGCGAGGAAACAGCTCGAGGACATCCTGGTAAAACGCTCCAAAGCTCTGGAAAATCTGAGTCTATGTCTACGCTTTGGACTGTCGAGTAGTACGCTGCAGGAGACGTTGAGGTAATCCCGCCTCATCCGTCATGATACCCAGGTTCTAAACCGTTGATCATAGATGACGAAACTATACCAAACCTCTGCCGTCACTCTTCGTGCCATCCTTCCGCACCCGTCTCTCCAACGCGACAAGATTGATGAGACGATGGACGCGCTGCACACCGTGACCTGAGAAGACGCGAAGGATGTGGACTTGACGATCCGCCTGACCGGAGAGGCGCTTATCGATGATGACGAGATTGAACACGAATTGTGGGTGTTGCTGCAAGACGCCGAGGCCGAGAAACGCGAGGCGAAGGAGCGGGCAGCCTTTGGTGATCGAAAGCACAGGAACTTTGTTGGATCGACCCAACCGTGCCGCTCCGGGATTGTTGCATCCGGTCGTATCTTCATGAGCCCGATAAAGAACGAATGGATGAGACGAGGGTCCTCGGGTCCCCCGGTCACGTTTCACACATCATGGGTCGGACCTATAGGCCAATAGCCCATCGAGGTGTGAGTACTTGAGCTCTCACCTCCATTGATCGCCATCGTTGAATATGCAGGGACGAGATATGGAATTCGAAGCTTGGGCGCTAGTATCATGGCGGTCCCTTCTTACCCGTGCTTAGTGCTTCCCTTTGCTTTGACCCGTTGATCAGCCTCCCGCGAACGAGGATGAATAATCAGGGTCGACAGTTTTCCGGGAGCTTGGAGGTGAAGCTCTCTGCGTCAACTTCACGATACAGTTGCGGTTGTGTGGGGAGGCCAGCGATTTCTGGGTTGGCGTACACAAACGCCCCACGACCTAGTCACTGGTGGCATCCCGTAGCTGCCAGGGTATAAAAAACCCCACACGGCGCCCCTGTACTCTCCCTTCGTCGCCATGCTCAACGCTTCTGTGCTCTATCCGCTGGTGCTTTGCACCCCCATCCTCATTCTCGTTCTGAACCGGAAGAAACCCGCTGTTCCATATCCGCCTGGCCCAAATGGATACCCGATTCTTGGAAATGTCCTGGATCTCCCCATGAGCGTCCCTATCTGGGAAAGTTTCACGTCGTTGGCCGGCATCCACGGTACTCCGATGTCGCTGTTTCTTGCCGATTCTGAGCTTACCTCCTGAAAGGCACAGATATCCTATACTTACAACTCATGGGCAACCATACCGTCGTCCTGAACAGCAACGAGGCTATTTCGGATCTGCTCGAAAAACGGTCGAGCATATACTCGGATAGAGTCAGTGGTGTAACAGTCCTTATCCTCCGTTCCTAACAATCGGTCACAGCCCCAATCGATTATGGGGAAGCTGTGAGACGAGTGCCACTCCAAGGAGTTGCTCTCCTGAACGTTAACCATTGTTGGCAGGACCGGGGTGGCGGATTGGGCGTTTTCGCTATTGCCTTCCGGCGACCGATGGGCGGCTCGTCGCAGGCTTTTCCACGAGGTCATGAATGGAAAGCTTACCAGAAACTTTGACAGCGTTTGCCTGAAATACGTTCACCGTTTCTTGTCACATTTGTTGGAGGCACCCGAGAGTTTCTTCCAGGAGACGGAGTTGTGAGCCATTTCCTACCCCCTACACCCAGACCGTCCGCTCATACATCGTTCAACTTCCAAAGCATCCCTGGAGCCATCATAATGTCCGTGACCTACGGGATTGACATTGAGTCAGCCGACAACCCGTTCTTGAGGGTGAACCTCGAGGCAACGCATGGAATAACAACCGCTATGGTGCCTGGAAAGTTCCTTGTCGACGCCATCCCTATCCGTACGCGCCCAAACACCAAAACAACTCTTACTAATGACTGACGGAACCATGGACAGTACAATACCTCCCAGATTGGTTCCCTGGGACAGGATTCAAGGCCCTCGCCAAAGGAGTGCGTGAAAAGTACGAAGTATCCCTCGATGGTCCCATGCAATACGTGAAGGAAGCCATGAAGGTCGGTCTACAATGTACCCTGACATAGGATTGCGCTTAAATCCAAACCGTAATCCAGTCCGGCCAGGGGTTTTCGCACTCCATAACGTCCGACTGTTTGTCTCGTTTGGAGGACCCTGAGGAAAATCTTTCCGAAGAAGTCATAAGGGACGTCTCGGGTGTGATGTTCACCAGTGAGCCCCTCTCGATCCCCTGCGCCCGTACCTATGTGTCTCATGGTTGGTCACAGGTGCTTATACTTATACCACAAAATTACAAACCAAAGGGTCGTAGTAACAGGGTTCCCCATGTTCCTGATCACACCCATTAACTGGGGGTTGTTGATACACCTTCTCAAAGGCTCAGAGTCATCTGGAAGTGAAGTGAAGTGTTCAAGCAACATCCACTTCTCTGCAGGAATGTGAGGGCGCCAGTGAGGGGAGTTGATCATCCAAAGGAACACTGTAAGAGCAACTCTCTGGATGTCATTGGTGTGCTCAATACCATCAACAGTAGAAGCCCAATCTGCACAAAGGTTCCTCATAGTATTAGGCCCCATAATTTGATGGGGGGTGTTAAACCACTTGTCACCAAGGTGGGGAAGGAAGCAAAGGGCAGCTGTACGAAGTTGGAGTGGCTGGCCCTCCTGGAACACACAGCAGATACCATAAACAAATGAAGCATTTATTAGGTTGAAGTCTTTGGGCTCAATGGTGCTGAGTCCATGTACCCTAGTCAATACATCCATTGCATTCTGGACTGGCCCTTCCTGGCCTTGATGCCCTCCAGTGATTAAGTTGAGGTGATGATTCAAGAAGGTGAGGATGTATTGGGGGCCTTTAATCTGTAGAAGATTGTTGTCCCACTTGTAAGCACCATGGATGGTGAGACAAGCACCTCCCCACTTCTTCTCCTCAGGAAACTTAGGAGAGACAGGAGCCTGCATGATGATGTGGAATAAGTTGTAGCTGTTTTGAGCATCAACATTCTCAATGAGGGGATCCATGAGCTTCATTGCCTCAAGAGCACAGCTGATGTCATTGGTTGTAGAACTAGGGCTCCCAAATATCTCAAAGAGCTTTGTGTAGATCCTGTGGATTTGAGGGCCAACTCCAAGACTGTAACAGGACAATTCAGCTTTGCATCATGTGGGGTGTATGTAAAATAAACTTACCTCTTGTCAATGACCAGCAGGTCCTGAGGGTGCAACTTGATCCCAAGTGCTAGCCCAACAATGAACAGACAGTCTGCTTTGATTGGTGTTGGGGCAACCAGCTCCAATTGAAGGGAATGATGAATGAATTCCTTAATATAATAAGTGTCAGAACCGACCTCGCCAACAGGCCTACTGAACCGATGCTAGTCTCCTTTAGAGCTCGGTACACAAAGTTATGGGGTAACCGCGGATTTCTTCAGAGTGGGTTGAGACAGACCACTCCCGTACGTGTTGGCGTAACTTGCGGCTCCGGAATATCCGTAGTTCGGGTAGGTAAAGAATAGAGGCCGAGGTAACGCGTTTCGGCACTAGAGAAGGAGGGATAGCTTCTCTGG
>Ga0307511_10006880_pt1 | contig 11468 bp, 8 predicted proteins | sample 13_EM_MG_FD_200266 | JGI IMG/M metagenome (GOLD analysis project Ga0307511, IMG submission 200266) | Populus trichocarpa ectomycorrhiza microbial communities from riparian zone in the Pacific Northwest, United States - 13_EM | ecosystem: Host-associated > Plants > Roots > Unclassified | place...
TTCTTAAATAATATCATTTCAAGGTTTTTTTTAACCATAGTTATATATATATATGAAGAACAATTTGGAATGGAATTGGACAGCAGGTCCATTTTAGAATCACTTTCGACTACTTGTTCGTTAGAGCTTCAATCCTTCATTAAGAGATTTGGTTGATCCAGAACGAATCTACTTTTCTTGGCCCACTTCAATCTGGACAAGAAAATAACTAGAGGTGCACTCACTGCCTACTTGAGCTAATACTCCAACAATTCTAATGGATAAACTCAATGCATTGACTCAAAGCTGAGAGAGATTGCCATCCCCACCCCTGGGGGGCATGATCAGGTTCAAGCCACTACTGTCTCCCCTCCATTAGCACACACTATATACCTTGAAAAACATGAAAGAAAGAAGGATTCAGGATTCATGAATTGGAAAATATTAGTTTAACTGATAAAAAAAAGTAAACTGTCATCTCAAAGATGAAGAATGAACTTATTAGTCATCTTGATATTGAAAGGTTTGAGTTAGTCATCGAAACATGGGAAAAAGAATAAAGTAATTAGGATAAATTCTCTTATTGTCATCAATCAACAACAAAACAAAAGACTACGACACAAGATATGTTGGATTACAATACACACTAATTTGAAATCTTGAACAGAGAATTTTGCATCATATCTTCTATGGTTATAATGAGATCACGCTCAGAACATCATCGCGCAGAACAAGACTAAAGCAGTAAAGTAATGGTAATAAAATGGGTTCAGAATGAAAGGAAAAAGGGTGCAGATAGCTTGATTAGCTCATGCATCCACAACTGCTTTAAACATTTCAAGTGTCACTCTGGTATAGGGCTCATTCAATGGAGACGGCCTTGAGTTGATGCAAAGTAAGCTGCTCATTTATCAGCCTAAATTTCTCTTTGAGCCTCTTGATCTGCAAAAAAAGAGTCATTTAGTTAACAAGCAAACTAGAGAATGCCAGGATTAACAGATTTCCAACAGAAAGGATCAAAAAAAGAAATGGAAATAAAGAAAATAAAAACCCTTTTAAGGTCCATCTCTGTTTCTAGCTTCCGTTGGCTGAAAGAGTGTCGCAAGTTGGTGATGTCAAAAACGTTATCTAAATCATCTACAAATGCTGATTCTAGGTCCTGCAGAAGAAGTGCTGGCAACTTGTCTACAACCGGCATCAAAAGAAAACAGTTGAACTGCAGAGGACACATGCAAACTGTGAAAAGCTCACACAAAAAAAGCTAAGAAATACTCTCTTATGGAGAGGATGCCAAACCTTCAACTCAGCAGAGGCTAAGAAATACTCTCTTATGCCATGGAATATCTGTTGAACTAGACCATAAACAATTCTTTCAGATGAAGGGGCAAGTCTCCGATTCCAAAGGGTTTTGTCTAGAAGATCTGCAAGGCGTGTTTCTGTTGTCTGAACTGCAGAGCATGAGTCAGTGCCTGAAGCCAAATGACTGAGTTTGACATCAGCCTTTGGTCTATTGTCATGCTTCTCATTGGCAACTGAAACCATGGATGACTCCAGACTAGCAGATATAGGATTAACTCCCATAGCAGACTGCTCTGTTCCACCAAAGGAGTCTAAGAATTGGCGTAACCCAGCCCGGTTCTATATATGGAACATAAAAAATAAGAACTTAAACCACAAATAATCTGAATAGCACATCCACAAGTTCATGTATCTTAAGAGTGGATGGAAAGTTTTATGCCAACGTAATCATTATAGATGCCAAAGTAGTTACTTTGCAGGCTTCTGAAGGAGCAGTTACAGCCATTATTAACAATAGCACTATTATGCAAAGCATGATGCTTATCAAATTAAAGAGTCATGACAAAAGTGATAATTAGGAATCTATTGATTTCATAAGCATCCCTTGTTAATCAACTATGACTAACCTTATTGTGGAGGGACCATGTTACATAACGTGTGGTGCTTTCTAAGTCCTCCATGCATCTGCAGCAAATATTAAACAAAAACGGCAAGTATGAGTGCAAGTTACGATTTGTTTAGGAAGAATTTTGCACGAGACTGATAAACTCTGTTGAACACCAGCTATTAAGTGTCACTTTTTGCCTAGGTAAATCATGGATTTATCCAAGTGTTGTTTTGAAAAAATCTTGTTTGTATACTATTCTCTCTTATTTGATGCAGTTTGCATGCTTATCCATATCTATGTGATGGTGCTCCTTAGGCAGTCGTACATTGGGAAATTTGAATTTTGATGCACTCACTTGCCTTCAGCCCTCCATGGTAGAAAAATATCTCAGAGAACTAAATCCAAAGTTGGCAGTTTTTTTTCTCCTTAAAAAATCATAAAAATAAAATAACTGGTGTAAGGAACAAGAAGAATACTTTTCACGGCATGCCCTTTCTGTAGATTCAGCGAAGTTGCTGAAGGCGGAATCAACACGCTTGAGGAATACATCATGACCACTTAGATACTCACCATCTTTCTGTTACAAACAATTTCAGGTATGAGATAAATGAATGAATAACACAACTATTCAAAGGTCCTACAGATATAAAGGAAAAGGACCAAAATAGAACCTGCACCTGAAGAAGATAGACCGAGATTGGAAGTAATCTCTTTAAGACATACAAGAGCCTACAACCTAACTGTACCAAAGGAGGATAGTTATTAGTTTTGAAGTACAAATTCAACTATACCAGGAGAAGAAGTGTCCAAATTTTGCAACATATAGCATGAAGCAAACCAAAAACAGGACTACTACATTCATAGTCCAAAATTTATGTTCACAAAAATCATAATGGCAGAATGACCAATATATTGATTGAAAGTCATGCGAGTAAATCAAATTAAAATTAATTACATGAGTGAGATTCTAAAACACTATTGCATAATCCCGTCCTGTTTATCAGTAAAAGATGAAGAGCGTAAGCATCATACTGCTCACTTCTCTAAAGCTTCTGAAAAGATGGCATGATAGGAAAAAAGTCAATGACAATAAGACAAGCAACCAGAATTTTCTGAAAAGCTCAACATTCTCCCAATGATTAAGAAAACGGGACAGTTTTATCATTAAGAACATGATAGAACACAAATCATTCTTTTGCAAGAAATTGTTTGGGATTTCATAATTGGACAGATTTATCATTAAGAACATGATATAACATGAATCGTTCTTTTGTAAGAAATTGATTGGTATTTCATAATTCATTAACACTCTAGTAACTTCGAAGTATATTTTCTTGTACTCCCCTTATAGAATTCTGCTTGAGTGGGACCATAACTCTACAATCCCTAACATATCACAACCTGTTTTCCAAAATTATGTTTCTAAAATTATGAGATAATCACTGACATTATCATGAGATACATTTAGCATAAATATCTTAAATTGAAATATGTTCAATCAATTATTTGTTCCTTAAGCAACAGGGGAGGCATGCCAGGAACATGAAGGGTAGAACACAAGAGGAGGCTCTAGGAATGCCAGAATTTCAGTTAAAACTTTTGTTGACAACTTGAAAGCATCAAGCGGATAAAGTTTCCCTGTCAAGAGACATGCTTCTTTAGAAGCAGGCTTTTGCTTGGACATGGCCTGTAATGCAACCCTGGTGTTTTTGCTCAAAATTTGCATTGCAAGGTTTAAAGAAGATGCAGAACAAGTTGACAGGGAAGTTGCATTCAGCTGGTTATCTAATCTCTAGGCTGCACCTCAAAACAGATAGGATGCACTTAAAAGCAGCAAAAGAAAAGGATTTGGTATAATCCCAAAATTGGTCGTATAAATCATTTGTAACAATAAATTACATGTACTCCCACCTAGAGGGGTAAACAAGAGCAAACATCAGCTCACCTGATGAAGAAAAGGTTCAAATGTATCACGAGCCTTGGCTACAGCTATTACACAAGCCGTCCTGATCCACAAAATTGTAGAGAAAAGGGAGATCAGATAACTGAAAGAAAAAAATGTTTCCCATCTCAGAAAGCATTGGTAGCTGTTCAATCAAATCTCAAGGATACCTAGAGTAGTTAGTTCCGTCATGGATATCTTCAACTCCACATGCATTCACAATTTCTTCACGTGTAATTTGAGGGCATTTGTTTCCCCCAACAACAAAACGGAATTCAGCCATTGCACGATGATATTGTGCACCCCCATAAAGACGCATCCCTGCATTCTACATGTAAATTGCAAAAATGTCATCCTTCCATGGAGATTATTGAACTGTCCAGTATTTTATATTAGTTGGTTGTGGTAATTGGCTAACACCTTTTTTCTTTGTGCTAATACTAGTCACAAGAAAAATCTCCTCATATCAAGTAGACTTGACTAGTCAATATAGGCCAAACAAATATGGAATGCAACTTACAGAGAGAAACAGACAAGAAAACCTTAAGACACTCAATGACTTGAAAGAGGAGGAAAAGAAAAACATCCCAGCATTGAGCTTGGAAGTCTAGGAGCTACGCGTAACGCGACATTTGCAGAAGGCAATGAGAATCTTTGAAATGAATTCACAAAAGGAGGGAAGAAGGAAAATTGCAGGAGTAAAGAATACAGAAGAAATAAAAAGAAGAAATTAAAGAAAGACTCAAAATCATATAACAGGCAATCTGATCTCATTGTAGATCCACTAAAGACACTCATGGGGAAGTTCCATAAGCAAAACACAATAAAGATGTCCAAAAAAAAAAAAATGGTCCACGAGAATTGCTATAAAAGAGAGTAGTTCTTGAAGATTCAGAAATTGCATTGCACTAAATTATCCAAATCACCAAGACCACACATATGTCCATAAGATAATATGGTTTCTCTCATTCCCAAAGCCTACAAAAAGTGCTAGTAGAGGACCATGTCATCTACCTTATGCAGAACCACCTACTTTACCCATAAAATCAAAGAGTTTGTTCCCCAAATTAAGCACCCACCAGCAAAAATGAAAACCCTAACTTACCAAGACAATTGGCAAGAGAGAAAAACAATTATATTTAAAGTAAAGGCAAGGAGAGAAAGGAATGATTTGGAAGAAACAGCACTCAATCCCATCAACCCAAGTTTTGCCAAACCTTTGTTTTGAACAGCCATCAATGAAATCAGTGACATGTAGCCCATGATTTCCGTTGTTTCACAGCGCACCACCTCACTCTCGGTATATTTAGTGGTTGAGAATCAAATGCCCACGCCCTTCCAACCAAGCACCCTCTTAAGAGTTCTCTAGCCTTACAGTCCACAAAAACCTCAATCATCTCATTGTCACACACCATTATGGTAGCATTTCCTATTTTCCTCTCAGTAAAGCAATGAGAATGCTTTATAATGACATTGGAAAATCATACACACCTACTACAAAGGCATAAAGAAATTGTTGACAAAAATATAACATATACAGCTTACAGGTATTAGCTTGAGTGGGAATTGAAGACCATCGGTGCCAACAAATGCCCCTCCATTACTTCTCTCATCTTGCAGTGTTTCGCCTGCAATAAACACTACAACACTGAGTTTACTGGCATATTAAAATAGTAAGACAATCATAAAAATTGGGCCAAATTATATATATATAAAAAAAAACCCTGAAGTTTAGCAATTCTTAAAGCTCCTCTGAACTGAAAAACCACAAAAATTTAAGCCTTGTACTAAGACCCTATTGCAGTTTGGTCCGACCATTAGTAAAATGTAAGTTTCTGTTGATTTTGACATCCTCCGATTATGGGTTATGTGGGGCCCTTTTTAAAAGTTGAAGGAGGTCAAAATTGACAAAATACCACATTTTTCTAACAATTGGATCACATTGCAATGACATTTTGCTTTGAGGCTTCAATTCTGGGGATTTTTTTTTAGTTCAAGGGGACTTCAAAATAAAGTCCAGTCTTTTTACAATTTGGCCTAAAACTTAAACTAGATGGGAGTTCAAAGATAGCAAGTTCGTTTCTTTTAGTGGTGACAATGTAACAAAGCAATTCTTGACCTCTACCAAAAACTAGTTGAAATGCTACATGGATCCTTTCCCTTTTAAGTCCACTCAGATCCTTTCCCTTTTAAGTCCACTCATATAAAGCTTCATTTGATTCAAGGTGAGAAAATGGGGGCTGAAAAATCACAGGAGTAAATGTCATGGCACAAACATAATAGTGTATAACTTTTTTATGAGGGATGATATTTGGTGGATGTGGAAAGTTAAGAATGTAAATGAAGGATAATGATGGGACTCACAGATTAAAACAAACAATATTGGTGGAATTCACGACATTGATAAATGAAAATGGGAGGGCCACAGTACCCTTGGGATGACGGTTTGGGACAAAATGTTGCCCATTTTTATTATTATCTATTGAATGTTTGGCTTGCAAAACTAAAGAATACGGTGAAAACGTTTACTAGTGATTTTTTCACTGCCTTAGAGCCCTCTATCAAGCATATCCTTAAAATTTGAGTAGCGTTAAGCTACAAACGACTTTTCTCAATTTTTGGAGAGCCTTGGATCTACTAATAAGACAGATCTAATACTGGAACCATGTGACATAATATTCAACTAATTCATGCTAGAGGAGAAGATAATAAAATAATATTTAAACAATGGTAAAGTTGTCTGTGGTGTGCAATATCAATCAAATGATTTACCAAACTTATCTGGAGGAGCAACAACTGTCCCTTTCAACAACAATGACAGCTGAACATGTAAAGATTTAGTTAGAACGCATAAATGAGTCAAAAGCATAGGAAAAAACTATTGAGAATCATCAGTAACTGTGGGTGGTGGTGGAGTATCGGTGTCAGTGTGATTATATATACATTGCTCTACGTCAAGGAACCACTTAATAGGCTAGAAGAGATGTTAAAATATTGACAAAAGGTGAAAGTTGATAGAAACCTTGGTTATGAACAGATCGTGAAATTTTCTCCCTTTCTCCTTCAATTTTACTTCATCCAAAGTGCTGCATACTTAACAAAGAATATGGTAAAGTAACTAGTGGCAAGGAAAGAAGTTAAAAGATACCCATCACAATGAAAACAGGAGGTAAACATGAAAGTACTCAAGCCCCTAACCAAGTTTATCAGAAACTAAAAAATGAAAAGGCTATAGGTTAGACCCCTATTGCCTCAAAACAACCTTTGTTATAACTTCAACAACAAACCTGAGTTCTTTGTTTATTTCATTCAGCTTTCTTGTTGCAGTGCGATACTCCTTTTCAAGAAGCGGAATGATCAATGGAACACTATCCATATACCTGACAGGAACATAAATTCTCAAATTTTAGTCATGGTAGATAGCTGGTTAGCGTGGACACTTATCGTGATCAGAACTTATGCAAAAAGATAATATATATTTATATATAAGCTATACCTCTTCTGTAGCAATTCTTCCAAAAAGGACCTTAATTTGCTAACACCTATTCTATTTCTTTCTTGCATTGATAATGGACGGCACAGCTTTTCCTCCAAAGATGCAATGTCTTCCACCTCTCTCAAGGATATGGCCTGCATGTAGTTTGATTAACAAATTTTGCAACAGAATAATGCTGGATAAAACAACCCTCTAACTGTATAACATAAAATAGGAGTTACAATATTACAGTTGTGTGCATCTAATATTTGCACTAAATAAAGCCTCCTTGTTTAGCTACACTACAGGAACAACAACATACATGAACTTCTTGTTAAATGACTCTAGTTTTATCAAAATTAATTCCAAAGATGCAATGTATTGTTAACTTTATTGGCTCTAACAATTGTAATTTAAGAGCACCAGGTTCACGAGATTTTGACAACCATCAGCATCAAGCAAATAAGATATGCAATTTCTAACATGAAACATGAACATTTCATGGTGTGTATGGTCCGAGCAACATTTGATGCACAAGAACTTAACTCAGCCTTTTCAGATAACTACAGGATGCAGGAAAAGTCTGGCGAAAGTTTATTGTTGCTTAGAAATTGAAAACATAGGGCTGAGAGTTATGCAAATAAAAGAAGTTAGGTAGATTAGCCTCACACTAATAGTTCAACGAATCACTCGCATAAAAACCAAACCATCACACATAGGGGAATCACTACTTAATGGAAACATCACATTTTCACAACATATAAAGCTAAGGATGCATTTTATTTATAATAAACTTCATCATACTGAAATTGATAAGCTACAAGCATATGTGTAGGCTTGAGTTATTCCTAATCCAAATTAGACTAAGATTACTAAATAGCATAATGCTCCAGTTTTAACTAGCAAATGGAAACATAAATAAGAAATCTAAATCTTCTTAATAAAAACACGCTTGATATTTCCTGAATGCATCTTTAGTAGGAAATCTACTGAAATTACAGATTTGCCCTAAATATTCACCAAAGTCACAGTTAAATCCCTAGGCTGCATCACTATTCATCTATGATATAGCTGCAACTTTACAACTTAAGTTTAGAGGAACGCAGAATTATGAATTTGAATGATAGATTAAATATTGATCATATAACAAGGAGCACGTTGCAGTTGTAAAAGTTCCCGATCTACTTCATTGAGCCAATATTAATTTGATGGTTGGAGATTCAAACCTGCTTAAATTCATCATTGGAGCTATAAACTGAATCATGGCCAGAACCAACTCTTCCAGAAGGAACTGATGTGAAGAAGGGAGAGTCACCTAATATGAAACCATCAAGTGTATGCGCTGGTGGTGAAAGGAACACTTCAACATCAGATGCGCGAGCAAACTGAGGTATTCTAGTGTCAAGCTTTGTTGAGACAACAATAGTCCTTGAGAGCTCAGGATCAATCTGTAAGCAATCAAAAAAGAATTGATGGTTTACAAATAGCAGTAAAGATTTACAAGCAATCATTCATTCCTGAGACAGACTTTGAATCACTATGAATCAAAAAAACTCAAAACTCCAATCCGGTTGTTAAGGATAAAAACAGCCAAAATATTCTTCCCGAGTATAGAGATTTATCAAAAACAAAACTTGGGAGAAGCAAACACATGTTGGCTTTGATGCTATTCAAAGATTATCCTAATATTCACCCCAGTTGCTATCTCAAGTAAGATCACTCCCACTGTCCTATGAAAAGAAGCCCGTATAGTTCCTTAATGAGAAGTTTCCAAAAAGGTTCTCAAATTATCCACCCTACAATGCGAATCCAACAAAAAGCTTAACACACTCAAGTGATCAAAAGAAACATACTTGCATTACAACTCTCCGAGTAGTTGCATTACTCCAGTCACTACAATCTTCAAGACACAATATAATGAATTCTTTATGCTGCATTTTCGCTCTCACAAGCGACTCCACCGCATGAGCTTGACTCTGAATAAACAAATATAAAACATTAAAAATTCAGAATCAAAAATCAAAATTCACAATCACAAAGCTAAATCATTAAATTCCTTTTTCGGACCTGTAATGCTTGATTTTTCCGGCCCGGTGCAGGAGCAATAAGTCCAGGAGTATCTATAATAGTAAGATTAGGGCAATGCTTGTATTCCACCCTTATAATTATCTCCTTAGCTGAAAATTGAAACGACTCCTTCTCTAACCTCATGTTTTCATACTCGATGTATGCCTGGAGAATATGATTCCATCCTCCATCAAAACGAAAATTCGAAAAAAAAAACTTTTGCAGCGAACAATCAAATCAAAGTTAAAGCAAACCTGAATTTCATGGAGGGATTTCTCCTGAGCAAAAGAGGGGTCATCATCAGAGACAAGATGGCAAGTAGGGACCTCACATTCAGGATCATATTTCATATGGAGAGTAATGGGGCGACGAGTCTTGGTGCCACCGCCGACATGGTTGAATTGAAAGCCCATTAGACCTTCCACCAGTGCACTCTTTCCATCGGTTTGGTGGCCCACCACTAACACAGCCGGTGCGTCGAATGGAGTCTTCAGTTCCTGTGCTAACCCATGTAGCTCATTATAAGCTTCATACAGCCTCCATTGCTCCTCCATTTCTAGTTTTCTCCGAACTGAAACTAAAGATTTTACCTGGCTCACCGACTCTTGCTGTTCCTTATCCACTTGAAGTCGGGGTTGTGGGTTTTTGTTAACAGTGTCTTCACTGTTCTGTAGCATTGAGTTAAGTATAAGTTAGTCCCTGTATTGTTTCAAAGAGAATAAATCAGTCCATTTTGTATGACGAATAATTAAATTGTCCATGTAGGTTTAAATTATTCTTTTGCAGAAATTTGATGTGTTTTTGCGGTGCCAAGTGTTTGTTTTTGCATAAATTTGAATTTTGTTTTTGTTCAAATTAATTTTTTTTTATGTATTTTGATTGTTTTAATATATTAATATTAAAAAAAATATTAATTTCATATATTTTTAAATAATTTTTTTTAAAATAACTGCTATTAAAATAATCAATACTAAATGTATTCTTAAAAAAAAAATGATGATATCATCGTGCATTTATCTTTGATTTTTCGAAAAACAATTGTCGAGTAGATTTTTCATAGTGAAGATGTCGGCCCATAAACAGGCCCATTAATAATTTCTTCAACAATTTGGACCCGGACTGAGCAGTTTAGTCTTCGCTTTGGACTACTTGTCTTTGCTTTAACGTTGGTAGATTGACTCGACAAAGTCTAAACAAGTTGCCTTGTAATTTCTTACTTCCTTTATTTTATTTTATTTTATTTTAAGAACGGAATTAATTGGATGTACAGATAATTCTTCTTAGACTTGAGTTCTTGTGTTTTTTTTTATAATAATTGAGTACATGGTTATAAAAATCGACTTACTTTTCAAGTAGCTTCATCATTATTAATTTAGGATTTAAACTTGAATTTCATATTAAATTATTTTAGAAATTGATCTGGTAAATTAAAATTCAAACGAAACCTGGTTTGACTTATTAGAATATTTTTTTCTAAAACAATGATATTTCAACTTTTTTAAAAATTAAAATAATATTATTTTTTATCCTTTTGAAATCTTTTTAGATTGAGTTGTCTAACCCTTAGCCTAAGTCTTAGACTGGATTATGTCTTATATACATGGTTAGGTATTCTTAAATTCAGTTTTGACACGTTAAAACTAAAGTCCTTTTTCAATTGGACGACCTTAGACAGACCATTGACATGTAGATCTAACATTATATTCGTCAAGAGATTTCGGGAGAAAAAGAAAAGACAATTTATGTAATTTTTTAGATGTCATTTAGTTGATGTCCCGGGAAGAGACATGAACAATAAAAACAAAAAAAAGATAAATTAAAAATAAAAAGAAATTGAGATAAAATCATGTTGAAAGATAAGATAAAGTGATCATCTTTATATCCAGTTTGGTTATATTAAACAAGATAAAATAAAATATAAAAAAACATATTCTACTTTTATTGTCAAACTTATATATTTAAAATAATAATTCGATATATTTTTTTTATTTTATTTTTTATTGAGTGTTGGAATTAATAATATTATAATAACTCTAGTTATAAGATCAGGATTGACTTCACAAGTTGACTTGGGGCTTAAATTGATCCAAGTTTAAAAA
>Ga0307511_10006881_pt1 | contig 11466 bp, 10 predicted proteins | sample 13_EM_MG_FD_200266 | JGI IMG/M metagenome (GOLD analysis project Ga0307511, IMG submission 200266) | Populus trichocarpa ectomycorrhiza microbial communities from riparian zone in the Pacific Northwest, United States - 13_EM | ecosystem: Host-associated > Plants > Roots > Unclassified | place...
AATAATTTAAAAAAAAAAAAACTAGATTCTAAATTAAACCCATATCACAAAATTCAAAAGCAAATCTTGTACTAGTAAAGAGAATTTCAGTAATGAGGTGCATTCTAGACAGCTCAAAATCAGCACTAGTAATTCCTTGACAAGCAAATCTTATACTACAAACTCATACAGTATAAAGGGCAACATTTGCAGCAGCATCTGAGGGGGAGAGAGCCAAGAACATGAGAGCGGCCATAATTCCAACTGGAAAGAACAGAAGTATCAATGGTGGAGGAGGAAGTGGGGGTAACATCAATGGCAACACAGCCATTGATGCTGCTAAAACTGTTAGTATCAAAACACTCACGATGCTGAAACACTGCACCATTGTCTTGTAGTAGTAGTAGTCCTCACTTTTCTTGATTTTCTTGAATCTCTATATATCATTTCTTGCCTCAGCTAACTGCAGCAAGACTGTGCCAGTGCAGAGAAACGGATTTCAGGAAATGGATGATACAACAACGAAAACAAGAATTTGTGCAGCTTTTCTATGGTTTCTTGGAATCTAAGATGGGTCCAGAAAACGAAAGAATATATGGTTGGTATGGCGAAGAACAAGAAAGGGAAGTACAATAACCAAATGACCTTTTCGAAATGAAGAAGTGTATGTATAGAGGCACCAAGACTTTGTACAAGATTGAGGCATTGATATTGATTTTTTGGGTCAAGAAATCTGGTTTAGGGTGCTGGTCCAAATCAGACAGAATCAGAGCAGCAGATCCCAATATATTCAAATTGATACGTTGGGAACCACCAGGAACATTAGTTTAAGATAATCACTGTTTTTTAGCATTATTTTAAGGGTTTGAAACAATATAATTAAAATAGATGATGATCAAGTTGCTTTGTCACTTTTGTCTAAGTTTTGTTTTTCTAATGTTTCTTTTACAGTTGGACCAATGTGCTGGAATAAAAAGGATTCGCCCCTAGGTTATTAAATGATGTCATTTTGACGTGATATTCTCAGCCTCGATGGTCTGAATTTTAAATATTATTATTTTTAAATGATGTTATTTTAATATTTTTTAAAAAAATATGTTTAGTTAATCCATTCGATCCATGATTTTGATTTTATATTAAATTAATTTTTAAATTGAATTTAATAACTATGATTTAGTATATGGAACTTATTTAGTATTGTGGTGCAAAGTTCTTTTGAAAAATATTTATCATTTAAAAACATATCAGAATTAATTTTTTTCTGAATTTTAACATCAACACATTAAAATTATTGAAAAATATAAAAAAATATCAATTTAATATATTTTTTAAAGGCATATATACTCTTAAAAAGCATATATGGTACCTTATAATCCATGCTTATGTGAAAAGTTGGATACATATTATAATCTATGCTTTTGTATAGTACAGGTTTAGATGTGTGTTCAGTGATCTGAACTTGGAAAGTCTTGAACGCCATGCAATATTCTGTATTATTCTATGGTACCTTTTCGAAGTTGTTTCTTCATCTAACGGGATTATTTCAGTAATAAAAAACAGCTTCATGTCGAAAATACTTTTCTTTCATTATTGATATTGGGAAAAACTAGATTTCACAACCAATGACGTTGAGTCAATGACCCATCAAGAACAAGAAGATACGGCAGCTCGATTGCAGAGAGAAAAGAATAAGTAAAGAGGGATTCGAAAAGATATTGCCCAGAATCCAAGAATGCTTGGAACCCCAGATCATGGAAGCATGGTCCTGCTTCTAGTGGGAACCTATCAGTTTACATATATACTTCTCTTTCTCTCGGAATCAACGGCAGGCAAACACGCAGAGAGTGTCTCAGTTCATTGCATGCTTGATGAAGCGTCAACAGCCTTTCAATGCTGGCACGTCTGACACCCAAAAAATAATGATAATAATAATAATAATTCTCCCACGAGAATTCTTACATGAATTTTCCTAATTTTTTGTTGACAAAGGCAAATTCTTACAACATGTTTGATGTTCGAGATTCTTGTAGCTTTTTAGATATTTTTTAAAAATATATACAATTAAAAAAAATACTAAATTAATATTTTTTTAACGTGCAAGATCCTGTTTATTTTTGAGTTTGTCGTATTTAAAAAAAATTAATTTTTTTGCAATAATAAATACTATATATATATATATATAATAAGAATTCAAACAACCAAACACACGGGAAATAAAAACTAAAATCCAGAATAGCGACTCCTTATTAAAAAAAAACAAAAGCATAATGATGTTGAAGATATGAATCACATGATGAATGATAATGACATAAACTATGAAATTTCTCCTCCTCTGTACAGATTGGAAGAATATGTGCTGCATGCTTGCAAGTGGGTGCATTTGCACTGACTGCTGCTGCTGGTGGTTGCTTTTTAAGATTGGATTTTAATGGAGGACTATATAATATAGTTTAGCTATATCTTTCTCATATAATTAAAGAGATCATGTCATGTGTGCAATGTATCTGCCCTAATTGCCTGTACAACGGCCGACGTCTCTCTTTCCAAAAGTCACACCCACCATGGGCAATTCCCACCAGTCTGTTCTTCCGTGTCTCTCACTTTTCTTTGTTTGATGAAGCCAACTGGGGTTCCGATCCAAAAGTATGTGACTTTGTGTGATCAAATATTAAGAAACAAAGTTCTTTTGTCTCTACCATTTCTCCCTGGTTTTGCTTCTCGGGGCTTGGCTTTGACTCGTAGAACAACAACCTTATTTGACCATTGAAATTGTGTATGCATCTTGTTCTAGATTGGGAAATTTGTGCATGCATTCTTGTTTGTCACAGAAATTTGTTTACCTCGATAGGACTCAATGCTTTACGAGTTAACTCAAGTATATTAAAACGTTGAAAAGAAACCCTTTAATTAATCACCCAAGCTAAAAGTTCAAGACTCAAGGGTTAGAAATGTAACGAGACAAAACATTTTCGAACTTGGGACCGAGTAGTAGTCTTGTGTAGATAGTCCAATATTCAGCTCTGTTGAAAGTTCAACGCTCTTTGTTTCTCACTTCTTTTCTCAAATTTGGGCAGACACAATTCTGGGCCACAGTTGAAGATGGGAGTGCATGATGTGAGTTAGCTGAAATTGAGCCTGGACCAGTAGGATTTTCTGTAATGGGATTGCTTCGAAATGAGCATGGTGTGCTCAGCATGAGTTGGGGTTTATTAACTTGAAAGAAACATGATGAAGTTGAAATTCTATTTAGATGCCAAGTTAACTAGTTTTATTACCTGTACATTGGTTATTGAAATGTTGGATATTACACAACTTGTCGAATTCATCCTTTAAAAAGTACGAATTTCCCTTCCACTACTATACTCGGCAGAGAGAGAGAGAGAGAGATGAGAACATAACATTAATCCAACACATGGGAGCAGTTCCCCGGGAGAAACTGTCATCCATGGAAATAAAGCATGCTTGCAAATCAAGTACAAGAGAAAACATCATTTGGTGCATGTTTGTGAACTTAATCCTCGTACATGCATGGCATTATAATTTACAAGACACAAATTCCTGAACTAACATGGAAAGATCGAGAGTTACTTCATTGTTGCTACATCTTGCTTTCTGAACATATGTTGTGATAGCTGTGGGACTAAACTAGATGAATCAACACATAACAACATTTGCTTATCAGCTGCTCTTGAAAATGCGAAAGCTCATTCTGAAGCTTCAGTTCAGAGAGATGAATGCCCACTTGAAAACGAGCTCCTACCTCAGAATCCCATTTACAAGGTATGATTCATACCTTCAAAATTGAGGGACGTTAAACTCTTATCAGCCACAGTGGTAACGGCCTTGTTTCTTGAAATCTGAACATGGCCTGTTAAGCTTTTGTTTACGCTCATGTTTTGACAGCGTGGACAGACTTTTTGCAGATTTAACTACATTCAAGTGTTCTGAAACCTGCAGCAACAAAAATGAATATTGCAAAAGAGAGAAAACAAGAAATAACACAGATTTAACATTGTTCGGCAATGTCCACATGAGCGGAGTTATATTTCACTATATGTCAAATTAGGTTAACATAATATGTATTTTATAGTAAACCCTAGTGGTACAAGAGGTATTGGTAATTTCCAATAATCTCCCTATGAGCCACATACTATAACACAAAGTTTACTGTGATCAAGGAATGGAGCTCTGCTAAGGCTTGTGATGTATTTGCTATCCAGTCACATCTTTCACTTACAGGTGGTCAGCTTTGTCTCTCCAGAATTGCCATTCAAGCTAAGCCATACATGATGTTTCATCTTCAACGTAGTCAGACAACTGAGAAAGAATTTGGATTTGCAACATGGATTGGCCTCAAAACTCAGGGAAACTCTGTTGATAAAAAAAAAAAAAAAAGTTATAAACTTGAGTAATAAATAAGCATCACCCACTCTGCTATCTGCATTGATACAGAGAGAAATATATGCATGCAAGAAGGATTACGTGGCCATTACCAGCAATCTTTTTACTTCTATATTTCAGTATGGTATTGAACATTTTTTAAAGCCTACCATTTGGAGATGAAACCTGAAACAAGCTATTCAATAGAGTACATAAGCAATTTCAAGTTTTCTCCAATCCAAATAGTATGACAAGCAAGCATAAAAGGCATCGACCTCTCTTACAGAAATACTCTTCAACAGTACTGCAATATATCAATGTGAACAAGACTTGCCTCTGAAGAGTTCCATTTAAGATTCAGATTAAAATCATTAGTCTTTTATATATATTTTATATTTTCCAATGGTAACAATCCTAGTCCTATATTAATTCTCTTTTTTTTTAGATATAAAAATAACTAATTCTTTTATTCTTATTTTTTTGGTTAGTGTCTATGAAAAAAAAAAGATTGTTAATTCTTAATAGGATACATCTCTGAATGTTTAAGCGTATAGGGACTTGAATGGAAAAGGATGTTGATTTATATAGCATACTATCCCAAGAAATTCCCCTTTTTTAAAAAAATAGTCTATGAGACCAACTAGCCATTAGGACTTCTAATCCATGACATACTTGCAAATCAAACCTGAGCGAAACATCATTTGTATGTTCCACGGTTCCACACACAATCCAACAGACAACTATGAGAGCAACTGGCGTTTACGACTTCTAATCCATGACATGATTGCAAATCAAACCAGAGTGAAACATCATTTGTTCCACGGTTTTACACACACAGCAAAAGACAACTATGAGAGCAACTAGCCATTAGGACTTCTAATTCATGACATACATTCAAATCAAACCCAAGTGAAACATCATTTGTATGTTCCATGGTTTCACACACACATACATAATGGAAGTACGAAAATTTGAAGTGCATATATAACTTTTTTAAAAAAATTAATGCCATGAGCTAACCTGGAAGACTGGAATATAGCTCCAAAATATGTCGGGCTAACTGATGAATGGTGGATCAGCAGGCAACACTCCAAGCAGAGATGACCATCAACTATATATATTTGATAACACAAAATCCTGTGCCTGAGCTTCAGTCTTTCAAGTGTAATTTCTGAACCGGATTTGAAATCAGTTCCAATATCAATACTATGCTCACCATAAGCCTCCAATTAGTGCATGACCACTCCACATACCAAGCAGAAGCACCATCTAGATATTCCTTAAATGAAAATGCATTAGTCTGAATCCTTTCCCTTCGAAATTGAGCAACACTATACTCTCATAAGCAGCAACAATTAAGATATTTATGTAAGGAATCTATTTCATTTAGTAAATCAATCCTAATAATATGAAAGTGATTTATTATGAATCTACATCTGAATCCCACCAGGTACTAAAGAAGCATGCCATGGATATTCAAAGTCAAAAAGCACCACCACACATCTACCTGTGCAAGCTCGCAATTGTGCATCTAGGTGTGTTTGTGACCAATGGATTTAAAAGTAGCTTTATATCTGTGAAAAATATGATGCTTCAAAACAGAATTAGCATGCAACAGCACTAGGAATCTTGATATTGAATTTGGATTATAATACCTCAGCATGTTGCATAGATATGTATGTTAGGAACATGCTGAATCTTGTGCCAGTCTTCCCCCTTCTCTCGCTGACACCTACTTTCCAGCAAAGGACACTCCCGGATATATAGAGATGAGAGAGGGGGGGGCAATGGTTCTTCTGGCATGGACTGCAGCATGGGGCAGCTCTCAATCTCCAATTCTCTAAGAGCAGTCATGAGGTGTTGAAATCCCTTGTGTCCTAGAGACTCCAGATTCTGAAGTGCCCATATTTTAAAAGAGGTAAGAGTGGCAGGCAGTCCTTCTGGCAATGACTGGAGCTTAGGGCAACCATCAATCATCAATTCTCTAAGAGAGGTAAGGTGTTGAAGTTCCCTGTAGTCCAGCGATTTCAGATTTTGGAGTTCTGAGATTTTAAGAGAACAAAGACTGGGTGGAAGCCGCAAACTTTCAGGGAAGGATTCCACTTCTTTGCACATACCAATACTTAAGCGTGAAAGAGAGTGGAGTTTTTGCAAATTCCATTCTGAGCAGGCATTAATGAGTTTCTTGCATGCATAGACCTCAAGTGATTCTAATTTGCAGGGCAATCCCCCTTTTGGAAATGACTCAAGTTCTGGACACCTTCTTAAAGAAATTTCCACGAGGGGTGGGAGAAGGGAGTCCATATATTCAGGCAGTGACTTCATCTTAGAGCAGTTCCGCAACCGAAGCACTGTCATATTTGGAGCAGCTAATCCTCCTTCGGGAAAAGATACCAAATGGGGGCAGTCCCTGATATCCAAGGAATAGAGAGATGTGACATCCCCACGAGCTACTTCATGTGAAGAAAGGGATTGGAGATTTGGACATCCATGGATCCGAACATGCTTTAACTGAGGACACTGGTCCAGTGGGAAGCTCTCAAGTGAATCACAGTTCCTTACTAGAATTTTTTCTGTAGCGGACAAGCATCCCTTTAATAGGGAGTCAAGGGACTTCAGTCGGTCAAGTTTGAGGCTGTGCTGCCCAGAAGACAATTTCTCTAGCAGCACTTCTCGTGAATCATCTTCCACCTCTACTATAAGGAAGCTCGGAATCCTTGGAAGTAAAGACACAAGCTGTGGACATTTCCTGATCTCAAGTGTTGTTAAACAGGGAAGTTGACAGTTGGGCAGGACTTTTGTTAGGTGTGGACAACAATTTATGTAAAGCTTTTGGAGGCGAGGGAAAGCTCCACCTTCATCATCTTCTGAATAGAAAAACCACTCGTGCCATTTTGACATCCCTTCAATTGTCAAAATTTCAAGGGATCCAAATGGCTTCTTCATGGATGTGCAACTTCCATAGAACTCGGGACCAACAACCATGATCATGACTACTTCTACTTGTAAACAAAAACCTACCCTATGTCTCTGTCTCCGACAGTGAGCTGTCAAGTGACTTGACAAACTCTCTTCCTTCTTGTCCAATTCATGATCTTCATTCAGTTTCTCTCGTATTGAAGAAAAGAAACTTTAAAATGAACAAGGCTAATTCTTATACCATGAGCGCCTAAAGTGTGCAGCTGCTTTCTCTTATACCATGAGCGTCACTCGTGCCTAACTTGATAGTTGAGTTATTAAAGGCTTGATCGGCAATAGCCTTGGTTAAAATATCAATTTTTTTGTGGTCTTAACGTACAAAACTTTGATAATTTTCTCTTCGAACTTATCATATATGAAGCTGCGATCATGGTCACCATGTTTTGTTTCGAGAGGGTGTTTGTTTTTGCGGTTAAAAACTCGGATTCTACGTAATCTCTCTTTTCTTTTGGTTTTCATGCTGTTCTTTCCTCTCTTTTCGCGCTAGCTCTCTTTTCTTTCCTTGCTCAATTGGGCATGTTTAGGTCCGGTTGGGCCCTTTCGATTCTTCCTAGCCATCTGGGCCGTTTGGCCTAACCAGCTGTCTGGTGCTCTTTCTTTTTCTTCCCTGCTGGTTGGGTCATATGGCCCAACCAGCTGTCGGGGTGGACCATTGGGCCTAATAAGCCCTCCTGTTGGGCTTTGTGCTGTCAGATTTGATTATGTGATTCAGTAAGGAGAGATGATGGCTTGACTCCCTTCCACAGTTCAGTTGGATTTCTTCCTCAACCTGTAGCAAAAATCCTTGTATTTGGAAAAGGAAAACCCTAAACCCTCTTCCTTCTGATTCATATTCAGATGAGGCTCTCTCTGTGTCTCAAAATGAAGCTCTCTCCAAGTCTCCTGATTTCTCTCTTGCCAAAACGCTTTATAAAGACAGCACCTTCTCCTCCCACAACTCCACTACCCACCAGAAGTAATACCACCTCATCTTCTCCATCATCGTTTACACTTCAATTTCTTGTTAACTCATGTGGGCTTCCTTTAGAAACTGCTCTTACTGCATCCAAGAAGTTCCATCTCAACGAGAAGAACATCCACAAGACTCAATCTTTGCTCCATTTCTTGAAATCTCACCACTTTGTGGACACGCATATCGCCGATCTGATAAAAAAGATGCCCGCTTTCCTTGGTTGTAAAGTAGAAAACAATCTAAAGCCCAAGTTCGAGTTCCTCGCCGCAAATGGCGTTGCTGGTAACCTCCTTCCCCAACTTATCCTATCAAATCCTGATATTTTGTGGACGTCCTTGGATTCTACTATCAAACCATCTTTTAAGTTTTTGAAGTCTTTTCTTGGTACCAATGTGAAAATTACAGCGGCTCTTAAGCGTTGTTCATGGTTGTTGAGAGTTAATCGGAACAGAACTATGCAAACAAATATTGATTTGTTGATTAAAGAAGGATTGCCTCTTGACCGGCTTGCAAAACTCATTATCTCGAGTCCAAGATCTCTGCTATCTAAGCATGATAAGATAGTTTATGCAGTGAATTCTGTTAAGAATCTGGGCCTTTAAACAAACGATACTATGTTCATATATGCTCTTGGGGTGAAGATGAAAATGACTGACACGACTTGGAAGAAGAAAATTGAGGTGATGAAGAGTTTGGGTTGGAGTGAAGAGGAGATTTTCGGCACTTTCAAGCGATGCCCTCAAATATTGCAATACTCGGAGAAGAAAATCAGGATTACCGTGGATTTTTTTATCAATTCCGTTGATTTGGGACCAGAAATTCTACTGGTCTATCCTTCTTTGTTTTGCCTCTCAGTTGATAAGAGGGTTCGTCCATGGTATAATGTTATTAATGTTTTGAAGTCAAAGAACTTGATTAAAAGAGAAAAGAAGTTTCCTTCTTTGCTACTGATGAGTGAGAAGAAATTCTTGGAGAATTATGTTGATAAGTATGCGGATGATGTTCCTGGTTTATGGGAGGTGTATACGGGCACTGCCAACACAAAGAAGAAAGGCACTTGATGACAGAGATGTAAGTTCACTTGTGCAATACAAAGTGCTATGTAGTTGACTAAATAGCTCATCTGCTTTTGATTTACAGCTAATTTTTGTTTGTCCAATGTATATTGTTCATTTCTTATCATTTTGCATATTTGCTTTCTTATCATAGCCTTGTCTTTTCCCAGTTCATTTCTGTGACCTTTTTTCATCTTTTACTCAGTTTGAGCTTCCTACATTAACGTGCCAACCTAAGAGCCTTCAATGCCTTGTTAGAGTGTTGTGCAAAAAAATTATGCATATTAAAGCTCATGTTAAAATGAGCTTGCATTACAAAGATATGCATTCATTGGCATTCCAACTTTCCAATTGAACACAAAACTTAACAACATAGTATTTTCCAGCAGTTTAAGGCTGTTGCTACATGTTAACGAACAGTTAAATATTTGTAGGCTGGTTGATGATGGTAGCAAGATGGGAAAATTGAACTTTATGTTGCGCGAAAAAGGTTGGAAACTGGAGTGCAGTGTGAACCATTGATTAAACAAGGAATTGTGTAGGGATGTACTTTTGTGCGAGCTATGATTCTGGTTTGCCAAACAGTTAAGGAATGCTCAGGGAAATGTCGAGGATACTTAACCCTATTTGGGAAGGGTTAGGGTACAGATAGGTAGATTTGGACGGTCAATGATTTGGGGAAACTTCAGTGCAACACTACTTACTGGCTGTTTGATGATCAGGTAAAAATGATAAGAGCATTTCTCTGAAGGTGGTGATGAAAATGAAGAGAGCGGTTTCTTTGAAGCAGTATCAATGGTCATTTATGGCTTTGGTTCCATCAAAGGAGAAGATCAGATATTAAGAATTGCCATTGCCAGTTGGCTCCATGCTCTGGGATACAAATATTTGCAGATGCATTTGCGAAACTCGAAAGGATGGTCTCAAAGCAACAGTGCTTCTACAAGGGAGAGATTGATTTTAGACTTACAGTGAATAAAAGCCTCGGCTTCAATTTCTGTGAGGTGCTCAAATCATTATATTTATGCTTTAGTGAAGGTTCCTTCAGTCCATGTTGGGTTACAAGCTTTGGAGGCTAGGAAATATTCATGTCTTTTTGCGCTCGTCCTGTGCTCTGGGGTTAAGTTGTTCCACTTTTCGAGTGCCTTCATGTAAATGTCTACCATTTCTTTCAGTTGGGTTACAATTTCTATGTTTTTTTTTTTTTATCTAAATGTATTTACAAGGATCCTCTAATTAATCAGAATCTCCTATGCTATTCAATATTCAATCAATCAAATCATCTCTTGCATCAATCTTTCTTTCTAAGTTAGAGAAAACTCAATACTCAAATTCTAGTCACCCGCTGAACAAGAGAATAAATCATGTGCATAAGAAATATTAGAAGTTTTCAAATAACTAGGAAGATGAAGTTGATGCGCATTGTGGTTGATTTTTGTAGCATCTCACAACTACTGATCTTTCTCTCATAGAACTTGTACTCTTCCGCAGTAAACCTAACAAGAATAAGTAGTGTACATATCAAGTAACCAACCTCAAAAATAACATTCTTGCTATGACTATTTGCTTGGGCTGGCATTCATGTAAAAAATTGTCTGCTAGATCTTACCCGCACAAATATTTTGCTATCTTCAGGTAGATTATGCACCTTGCTTTTAGTTCTTTGACACTAAAGAGTTTATTTGGCTTTGTGTTTTTAACGGTATTTGGTTGTGTTTCAGAAATGTATTTAACTTGGAAAAACATTAAGTTAATGTTTTTTCAAACATGTTTGGAATTCTTCAAATTAAATTTAATTCAAAAATTTTAATAAAATCCCCTGTTTGAAACATCAAGTTAATGTTTTATTAGAACATGTTAGGAATCCTTCGAATTAAATTCAATTAAGAAGTTTTAATAAAATCTCATGTTTGAATTTTTTTTTTTTTAATAAAATCTTAAAAAAAATAAGATGAAGGTGACAAGAGTAATATAGAAAACAAAATGAATTGAATTTTATTTTTTCTAAACATGTAAATTCAATTTTTTTATCAATTGGATTTGAATCAAACACTATAATTGAATTCAATTATAGTAGAGAATTGGTTTCAAACAACTTTTTAGTGTTTTTTTGATGGTTTT
>Ga0307511_10006882_pt1 | contig 11465 bp, 7 predicted proteins | sample 13_EM_MG_FD_200266 | JGI IMG/M metagenome (GOLD analysis project Ga0307511, IMG submission 200266) | Populus trichocarpa ectomycorrhiza microbial communities from riparian zone in the Pacific Northwest, United States - 13_EM | ecosystem: Host-associated > Plants > Roots > Unclassified | place...
TAGGTTACTGATGCATTTACATTGTAAGAGTTGTCTGTCTCACTGAAGTTACGTGGAATGAACTTTTTTCACCATTTTTTTTTCCGGGCTTCACAGATAACCACAACCATCTCCATCACAGTGGCATCAGGGACAATGCAGCTGTTAGCGAACCATCACATGCGTGGACTGCACACAAGACTGACACAGGAGTGTTTTACTATTATAATGCTGTAACTGGAGTATCAACTTATGAGAAACCACCTGGGTTTAAGGAGGTATGCACGATAACAGTTAAATATGGGAAATTCCTTTACTGTCGTTCAAGTTTGGGGAAATCTTTTTCTGCTTTCAAGGATTTTGGAAACTATATAGCTGGTGATCAAACCCATTTCAGTTTATTATCATTTATGCTGCTTTTCTAATAATTTATGCCACAAAATGATAGTGTCAATATTCTAAGAAGATAACCTATGAGCTAACAGGTAAATTTGTGGGTTCATGTTACATTGTGAGCGTGCTAATTTGAACATGCAAGCAAGTAAAATTGTATGATAGAGTAGGTCTTTTAGGGCTCTTAAGTTGACCCCCCTCTCCTGTTTTGGGAATTTGTTTTTGACATTTTCCCATCAACTTGTCTGTTTGTTTGCTACCATCTTGTATTGGAGTCTGAAACAGTGTCCCCATCTGGTTCTTTTTGCTATCATGAGTTGCTTTTCTTTAACCTCCTCACTATTGATGACACTCTTCATCGATACTAAGTTTCTGTTTTGTTTTACTCTGGATGCAGCCTGAGAAGGTTCCTGTGCAACCAACTCCAGTTTCAATGTAAGTGTCTTGCTTTTAGTGGCTTATCCTATATCGCTCCTAATTTGTTATCTAGAAACAAAACGTGTGGAATTTATCATTTTTTCTTATTCTTTATATACATGTATGTTACATGAAGTTACTTCTAGGCCTGATGACTGAGGCAATTTGTTGGTGATTACTGACCTTAAGTTGGTGCTATTATATGATGTATTGGTAAATGTCTTGGAACTGCAACGAAAAGGGTGCATGATTTGAGTCTGAAAGCAATCTTGTATACAACTGTTGAAAGTTGGTCTTTCTCTAAATCCTCCTTCTGGTACCCACTTTTCTGATACCATTGTTTTGGTAGAAGTCTTACTTTATATAATCATAAGCAATAAGAAATTGCATTTTTCAGCATTGAGAATTGTTGTATTCATTTACAGCATTGAGTATTGTTGTATTCATTTATAGAATTTGTGCACTTTTACTCTTGAAAATAATAATAATAAATAAATAAAACAGAAGTGCAGGTGCATCTAAGTTCTTATTTGACAGACTTGTCATTTGGCAAAATCTTAAACTGCTTACTTGAGGGATAGTCTGTTCTCCTTCCTATCCGTAGATTTTGGTAATGGGTTGTAGTGCCATATATCTATCACTTCCAGTATATTTGTCATCTTTTGAGTTTTTTTTCTCCTTTTCAAGCTAATTACTGAATTTTCATGTTTTCTTGTCTTTAGGGAAAATTTGGCCGGCACAGATTGGGTGTTGATCACAACAAATGATAGCAAAAAATATTACTACAACAACAAAACTAAGGTATGGTAGTAAACAAGAATATGCCATTTGTCTATCCATGTCAATGGAGCTGTTTCATTCAATTTTTCGAAGCTAATATTGCGTGAAAGCTAGTTCCTAATGATAGGCATGGTATATGGGAATAACATTTGTTTGTGGTGGCTTTTGTTTCATGTTTGTATATCTATGAAACTATATGAAATCTAAATGATGTTATTGTATCCTGTAGGAGGTTATTTATGAAATTGAACTGATGTAATATTTGTAAAATTTAGCATGATCATGCAATATTCTCTTGATTGAGAAAATCAAGCAGTAGAATACATTTATCAAATATGTTACAGGTGCAATGGACCTACTAGATCATCACCTACAAATATTCCTTGTTATTACCAGTAGGATTTAGGATTTTGAAAGAATGTTTTTGTTGGGGAATCAGGGAAGAATATAAATACCACTTATGGGTTGGGGGTTGGAGGGAGTAAAGTTTCTTAAAGCTTGATCTTCTGGGTCTTAAGATCTAACTTGTGGAGGCGGTTTGTATTCCTGACCTTGATTGATGTTTTGCAAAAAAATCTTTACCTCCCTTTTCATTATGAGCTTCAATGAGATAACTTCAGTGGATTCCCTTATTGGAGGTTGATTACAAGTATGCTTTAACAGGAACTTTGCTGTTGCTAGGTTTTTATATGAATGGGAGTTTGAATCTTCCTCTAATTTCATTGAATTGATATGGCATGAAGGTGATGCAGGGAGGGTGATGAGGCTGGTAGAAATGTCACCAAGTATGGGAAGCTTAGTCTTTAATTCTATCATGGATCAGTCATAAAGGAAAAATAATTCCTTTTACACTCAGATGATAACATGAGGGCTGAGAGAGGGAGAACAAATTAGAGTGACATTGTCATCAAGCATTAAAATTGAAATAAGGACTCAATCACCAATGATTTGCTTTATGTATCACCATCAGAAAATTCCACACAAACAACATGAGTCTGACGGCTAATAAAAACTTAGCACTGAATGATAGAGTGATAGTTTATATACTAGCTTTAGAAATGGGGATAATTCATTTAGCAGGATAAAAGGACCAAACAGAAGGCTAAAAAGTGCCACAAAGCATCTCAGGCTTTCAAAAATCCTGTTAATTTTTGTTTATCTAGGAGAAAGGAAAAATAGAGAGAAAATTAGCAGCAGCAAAAGAGCTGCCTGATGTTTTAGATACCGGAGGGGACTTGCATATCCCATCTTTACATGGTCCTGTGAAATGGGCCAGATCCCAAATAACACCTTTATATCCCCAAGGCAACTTGAGGTTGATTCAACTCGACTTTGATACCATTTGTAACACTACCTTTCATATGTAAGCAATAAAAATGGTTAAAATAAATAGTTGAATGCAATTTGAATTCATAAACTTCCTGGATTTTGTTTATATTCTCTGTTTTTACCCTTTTTTTCACCATCAGTTAAGCAGCTGGCAGATTCCTAGTGAGGTGACAGAATTGAGAAAGAACCAGGAAGCTGAAGTATCAAAAGGAAATGCAATGTCAGTGTCACAAGTTAATGCTTTGACTGAAAAAGGATCTGCTCCAATTAGTTTGAGTGCCCCTGCTGCTAATACTGGTGGTCGTGATGCCACGGCTCTTAGAGTTTTAAGTGTGCCGGGAACCTCATCTGCTCTGGATTTGATAAAAAAAAAGCTGCAAGAATTCGGAGCTCCAGCCATTTCTGCTGCTGTTTCAGTTTCATCAGGAGCAGCAGCATCAGAATCAAATGGCTCAAGAGTAGTTGAAGCTGCAGCTAAGGGCTTGCCAAGTGAGATTAGCAAAGATAAGCTGAAGGATGCTAATGGGGATGGTAATATATCTGATTCCTCTACGGACTCTGAGGATGAAGATGACGGGCCATCAAAGGAGGAATGCATTATCCAGTTTAAGGTATACAATTTGTTACTTTTATTTCATTGGAAAATATACAATTCTCTCGCTCTCTTTTTTTGTTTGGAAGTGCGGGGTGGCTTTGAAATAAAATTTCATTAATAATTGCAGTTTTTCTTCCTCGGACATTTTTATTTTCCCTCTCGAAACACTATTTTTGTGTTCACTCGTTTCCCGTGAAATTTACAGGAGATGCTTAAGGAACGTGGAGTGGCACCATTCTCAAAATGGGAGAAGGAGCTGCCGAAGTTAGTGTTTGATCCGCGTTTTAAGGTTTGTTGAGTCTAAAGAATTATGAATTACTTTGTTCAGGAATTAAGCCCCTTTCCTGCAACTGGAACTCGTTGAAACAGGTTTGTTGCATTAATGTATTTGCTAACTTGTGATGGGGTGAACTTGTTTGTGTTTTGTTGTGCTTTCTTTTGTCGCAATAACTTGGTAATGACCAACACTTGTTAAATCCCTTATGATGCTCTTGACTGGAAAAACAAATCATCAACACACCTTGTCAAGATAGCGGCTTAAGGGGGCCAATTCTCTGGGTCTTTTTTTTTTCTACCTCGTTTACCTATGGTGGAAGATGGTTTAAGACTCTTGTTACATATGCCAAGCAAGCCACTTATCCCCTCCAAGCTGGTAGTGGGATCTAGGAGCTGGGGAGGAACTATCAATATGACATACATGAATATAACAAAAACAAAAAAAATAATGACTTGCAGGATAGCTAGAAGTTTTGGTTTGGTGGCTAGAGTTGAAGGCTATACATGGGTGGTTGAGGAGCTTCATCAATGCTTCTCTTAGGGAATAATAAGTAATAACCTGCCAAATGGAGCTCCCATTTCCACTTGTCTTTTGGAGTTCATCTCTAAAATCTAGTGATCTGCAACTATTCTATACACTATTTTGTTGCACAATAACTTGGTTGTTCTTAGCTGAAGGCATATACTTACCATAGCAACCCTCGTTTGCAAGTGTATCCCTTACTTCAATATCTTCTTGTTAAGTATCTTTGCTCCTGGCCCCCTTGAAAGCTGCATACTCTCCCCCCAGGCTAGTAGCCTGTTATCATTTGCCTTCTCATTGTTTTTGTGTCAAACACTGTATCACTCCCTAGTGAAAACAGAGATCTTTGGGCCTGTTCTGTCTCCCTCTCCAGAGTTTCTTTTTTCTAAATGATTGTTTTGTGCAGGATTCTTGTTGTTTAGTTGAGCTTAATCCATCTCATTACTCAATTGCATTCCTGCTCAGTGCTCCTCCATGTAGATAAAGCTTAATCATAGAAAAATGGCATCACCAAGATCTTCTTATTTGTTTCATTTTCCTGGTATTTTATGAGTATGCTGATGCAACTTCTGGCACTGTGTACTAAGATGGGATCAATGTTTTTATAAAGATTAAGGACCTTGAAGTTATCTTGAACATTTAACAGGTTGTATGCTCTTCTTTTCTTCCATATTTGTCCTTTGTAGTTATGACTAGTAGCTGGAGGAGAGGGGCAATTGTGCCGAAGATAATCTGTTCCCATGCTGATGTGTTTTAACTGTTTATTTTAGAAAGTAGTTCCCTTTCCATGCTGCATGCATGCAGATTGCATACACCAAAGGGGTTGTAGTTGATGAACACTCTGCTTGATGTAGCTTCTGCGTTTTTTATTGCGCATGCATCTCTTCTCTGAATCACATCTCTGGTTATGGTATATGCAGAAGTTAATTTGTTGCTGTGTTTCTTATTTTGAAAGCTCTGATCTCTTGCAGGCTATTCCAAGCCATTCTGCAAGAAGATCTTTGTTTGAACACTATGTTAAAACACGTGCTGAGGAGAAACGCAAGGAAAAGCGAGCAGCTCAGAAGGCTGCAGTGGAGGGATTCAAGCAGTTGCTGGAGGAAGCATCAGAGGTTTCCTGGATCGCCTTCAATTTAATTGCCTTTTTTTCCTGTGATTTTTTCAAACTCTCTCCAGCTTTGAAACTATGGAGATTGCAAATTATTTATCAGTAAGATTTTGATTTTCAGGACATTGATCACAACACTGATTATCAAACTTTCAGAAAGAAATGGGGCAATGATCCAAGGTTCGAAGCCTTGGACCGCAAAGATCGAGAGCATTTATTAAATGAAAGGTATTATATGAGAAAATGTCATGATATTTTTTTCAGCAACTTGGATGTGATCTTTTTGCAGTTGACAACTACAGTCTATCAGGCACCTTTAAGTGTTTTGTGTCATATTTGAACCACTTAGGGGATGTCCATCAGTGAAGTCTAGTTGGACCCTAATTCATAGAATCCATTCCTATGGTTTTTGCCCCATGCTTGGTATGGCTGATGGTTGCACTGAGTGTGAATGTGAATGTGCCATCAATTTGTAAATTGAATTTCAAAGTCACTTAACTTAAATTTTGATCTCTAGATTGAAATTTATTTGGTTTAGTTGACAATCTCTTTCCTTCATTATCTTCATTCTTTTACCATACGTATATGTGTATATTTGCGCTCGATTTTGCTGTTCTTATAATAGTTATTGTTTACTCTATGACTTTTAATTTCTTTGTGCTTTTTAGTTTAGTTTTTTAATTGTCCAAAAAATATATATATATATATATAATACTACGCAGAATAGTTGGCCATGGTAGTTGATACACAGTTCACAAAATACTTCTTTTTCAGCTGTTTTTTATGCGACTAGAGAAAGAAGATCCAGCTTGGAGATTGTTATGACCTTTTTTTTTATGTTCTCATTTGGCCCTGCTCTACCAATGCTGCATCATGTGACTTTTGGAATGTCCATTACTTGCTTTACAACCTGGGGTGCTGTAGAACACCCAGGCAACGATCGACCATTAATGTGTATGCTTGATAGATATTGATGGTACACTGCACTAGTGCTCTTAACCCTACGACTTAGATCCCTTATTCTTGTGACTGGAAAAAATTGATTTGAATTTTGAATGTACAGTTGGGTGCGCGCGTATACATGTATTTATATTTCAGCTTTTTGTTGAAGGAGTGCTATGTGTCTTATTGTTCAGATTCATGTCCTATGTCAGTATCTCTGCAATATATGGTGCAAGATACTCTGCAGAGCTGTTTTCTGCATAATCTGTTTTACTCCTATCCTTACAGATTTATGTGTTTGGTTTTCTAGCAGACAGTGATTTTTTTTCATACCTCCTTTATACCAGCATGTGTGTGTGTGGATGGTAGGCTAGTGACCAGAGTTTTAGAGTAACTTCGGGCCCCCTTCATTCCTTAAAGCTCTTTGTAATTACATGGCAAATGTCCTTCAGTTTTCGACATTCTTTGTATGACACTGATTGAAGAATTTTTTTTTGAAAGGATTCATCTTTTGAAGAAGGCAGCACAGGAAAAGGCTCAAGCTGAACGTGCTTATGCTGCTGCCAGTTTCAAGTCTATGCTTCGAGATAAAGGAGACATAACTGTTAGTTCACGTTGGTCCAGGGTATGTTATATTGGAGTGAGGTTTAATGTGATGACGGGTTTCAACAAGATGTGTCTAGGGTGTTGTTAGATTTTTGTCTAGTTTGCAGGATCTTGAATGCCATTATGTATAACTATAGTTGGATGGACTGATATGTAGGATGTAGAGGACTTTCCTGCAGAGAATGACATGGAAATTAACTTATTCAATACTAAGGAATCGGGAAAAATCTTATTTGGACATGATGAACTGAAAAGTTGTTTTGGGTAAAAGGAGGCTTTAACTTTTTCATATTGGAAGAAAGTAAACCAGCATAAGCAATGATTAGTGGGAAATATGGTTAATTTTTGCATTTGGACCACAAAGCTGAGATAGTGATTCGTTGGGGATGATTCTGGGTTTTTACAAATTAAATTAACGCAGATGTCTGTGCTATCATATAGATTTTGATAAATAACCTTGTACTGATGTTAATTTGTGCTAATTGTAGGTCAAGGATAGTCTAAGGAATGACCCCAGATACAAATCTGTAAAGCATGAGGATAGAGAGGTTTTCTTCAATGAGTATCTGTATGAATTAAAAGCTGCAGAGGAAGCAGAGCGAGATGCAAGAGGCAAAACAGAGGAGCAGGTATAGACTGTTGGGTGTGCACATCTTGGAAACTGCTTACTCTCTCATGCTTGACTATAGTCTCAGTAATTATTGCAATTGTCGTTTGACTGTGTTCTGCTTTTGGAACATAGGAAAAGTTTAAATCCAGGTTAATTGGTCAAAAGGCCCCCCGGAACTTTTGGTCAAACCCAACTTAACCCTTGACCTTTTGACTTTTTTTTTTTGGTCCCCCAAACTATAGGTTAAAGCAATTCAATGCCTCCATTAGGCTTCCGTTCAATATTCTCTGTTACATGCACGTGAGGGACGTGTGATCTCCTTTCCCTTTCATAACTTTCCAAAAAAAACAACCTCATAACCTGCTACAACTTGACAGGTGTAAACAAATTTAAAGAAAAAAAAAACTCAACTGTCCTGTCCTAAAACAAACTTCTTTGAAAACCTATCTAGAATACCAGATATCCATTTTAACAATTTTATTTTTTATTTATCAAAAGGAACAAATATCAAATTCCTGGCAATAAATAATTACCCTCGAATGATCAAACCACAAGTTTTTTGTTCTCTGATCTTGAAAAAACCCAAACTCATCATTGATCCCATCCCATATGCAAAACCCTCTTGAATCCCCATTCAAACCCCGGATTTCCTTTTCATCAGCTCTGTAACTGAACAAATTTTGGTGAGGGAAAGCATCAACGCCGACTAATTAGGAGTCAGCTTCAACAACGACAAGGAAGAGGATTGACGCCACAATTGAAGCAGCTCCAAGGAGGAAGGAGCGTTTCTTTGTGCATTGGTTTTTGGATCAGATGAGTCTAGTTGGGGGTGAAGGTTATGGTATTTGGCATGGTGGCGATAGATGAGATAAGAGTGACATTAGAAGAGAAGGAGACGGTGATGAGAGGGAGAGTTAAAACATGTTATCTTTTTAGTTTTTTTATATATAAAAAATACGTTTTGTTTTCTGAATATTTTATAATTACAAACAAAAAAAGAATTTATTTTCTTATTATTGAATCAATAAGGTATGATTTTTTTCCTTAAATCAGTTTGCACATGTTCAGTTTTAATAGGTCTGCATGTGCCCCTCACATGCTTTCTAACGGGCTGAATGAACAGAAACCTAGTGAGGCCCTACATTGTTTTGACCTGATAGTACAAGAGGTCAAAATCAGAAAGTTGAAAGGTCAGGGTTTAAGTTGGATTTGACCTAAAGTTCAGGGGGCTTTTGACTAAGTAGCCTTAAATCTATGAATCTGGCTCATTGTTTAAATGGTACCCTAAAAAGACAATGACTCGTCCAGTTTATATTGATCTATTGACAGCAATTGTAAAGAGGCAAACATAATTTGATTTCTAAAGCAAGAAATTAAGCATTCATGTGCTGGTCTCTGTGTGTGTGGTATATGGATTACCACATATTTATATCTCAGGTCACCAAAAACATTCAAGTTATGTATTGTTGTCAAAAACTGCAAAATTGATTATGAACTTCATCAATTAAGCCACTAGTTGCTGTTTGTTGTTATGTAAAAGAGGGTAAATTGGTAGAAAATAATGAGGATGTAGGTGATAAACAAGGTGATATATTAAAGGTGACTAGATGCGTGCTGTTTGAAATTTGTATCCTTGTGCATGGAAGTGTTTGATTTCACACATATTTGAATTCGTTGTTCTTCTTATTGTATGGATGATTTTCTACTCTTCCAATAACATGCTCTTCAACTCTATTTTCAAAAAAAAAAAAAAAGAGGAAGAAGAAGAAAAAGAAGAAAGGAAGTCAGATCAAAATGTTTGTGTTTGATTAGACAAGCTTAGATGCATCATATAATTTTATATGTTCCATAGAACTTGTATTCTGATCTCTTCTAGTTGTGGTACAGTGGCTTGGATTTTTTAGTGGGGCATTTGGAACAAATATTGAAATATTCATTTTTCTTCCAGATAATTTATAATAATATGTGGAAATTTATATTGATATGAGTGGTGTAAATGTGTCCAGCTCCTTTCCAGCTCAGTTCAGGACAAGCTGAAGGAGAGGGAGCGAGAGTTGCGAAAACGGAAGGAACGAGAAGAACAAGAAATGGAAAGGGTGCGTGTGAAAGTTCGGAGGAAAGAAGCAGTTGCATCTTTTCAAGCTTTGCTTGTGGAAACACTCAAGGACCCTCAGGTTGGTTTTTGATAACTGTTGATCAAATTCTTGGTGGTACTAGACATATCAATGTCAAAAAATCATCCATACCAATTCCAAGATAATTTAAAAATTTGTTGCATATGTTTTCCATCTAAGGTTTTGCTGAATTAGTTGACTGCATGGGTCTAATGTCACACCTAACTAATAGTTTAAATGATACCTTTGATCCCTGTGTATGATGCGGTGCTGGCTAAACACTGAAAGCATCATAGACCATGCAATTTCTTCATCAGTTAGTAAATATACTCTTACAATTTAAATTAAAAATGGATGTCATTCCTGGTTATTTCTTTTTATGTTTGCCCCAGAATACTGAAGTCCACAATGCTGCTATACTATGACTAATTAGACGAAGTCTTTGAGATTCTGATAGTAAAAATTTACTTCAGATTTTGACCAAACTTTTCATGGACATTGTTGCATGGGGTTTGAGTTTGTTTTGTTCCTTCTATAGTGCTGACCATTTGGCTTAACTGTTAGGCATCTTGGACTGAGTCGAAACCAAAGTTGGATAAGGATCCACAAAGACGTGCAACACATCCTGATTTAGATCCATCTGATACAGAGAAGCTCTTCCGGGAGCACATGAAGATGCTGCATGAGGTAATAATTCTCAAATGAAAGTACTCAATGTATATATGATCAAATGGATTTGACTTGTGGATCTATGTTGTGATTGCGACTCACTTTTTGACACATTTATTTATCTTTTTTTCTTTTATGTTATCCCAGCGATGTACAAATGATTTCAAAGCTTTGTTAGCTGAAGTTATAACTGCTGAGACAGCAGCCCAGAAGACAGAAGATGGGAAAACAGTCCTTGATTCATGGTCAACAGCTAAACGACTTATAAAGCCTGATCCTAGGTATAACAAGATGCCTCGAAAAGAGAGGGAAACTTTGTGGCGTCGATATGCCGAGGAGATGTTGAGAAAGCAAAAGTTTGAACCAGATCCGAAGGAAGATAAGCACACGGATTCAAAAAATAGAAGCGCTAATGATTCTGGAAGATACCACTCAGGATCGAGGAGAACAAATGACCGAAGATAACTTACTGAATTTTGGATAACTCATTTTATTTTTTGGTTAGGAACTAGGCTCTTGGTAGAATTTACTGGTTGCTACTTTGCTAGTGATGTTGGTCTCCCCGCTTTCTCCTATTCTGTTAAGAGGTCAGGTTATAATATACTTTTTGTGAGTGCTGTATCATATTCGAGTATAACTGAAACTTTTTTTCATTCAAGGAAAAGCATCGCAGCACCATTTTCTTATTATGTGAAAATCACGCTCTTCTTGGTAGTGTCAGGCACCAGCGCTGTATTAGAATGATAATTATTCAGAATTGTGTTTCTTGGGGTACTCTGGGCTTCAAGACTCGTTCATCTGGGGGCGATGATGAGTGTCGTAAACAGGTATGCTACTAGTAGTTATCTTGTCAATTCGAATCTTCTGCAAAATATTTCCACAGATTGAGGCATCTTGAACTTCTAGGTGCGAGTAATGTTTACCCATATTGTATTCACCTGTTCATACTTTGGTCTGATAATTGGCATTTCTGGTTTTGCATTTAACCTTGTACGCTCTGCTCGTGGTGCAAGGTCTTTTTTATTTATTTATCTGGTTCAAAGATGATTTTAGGAATCTCTTCTTTCCCTTCATCCTCCTCCCTCCCCTCATTGCAGTGGGATTTGAAGTTGAAATATAACATA
>Ga0307511_10006883_pt1 | contig 11464 bp, 14 predicted proteins | sample 13_EM_MG_FD_200266 | JGI IMG/M metagenome (GOLD analysis project Ga0307511, IMG submission 200266) | Populus trichocarpa ectomycorrhiza microbial communities from riparian zone in the Pacific Northwest, United States - 13_EM | ecosystem: Host-associated > Plants > Roots > Unclassified | place...
CGAACGATATACGAATCCGGGTGGGCCTGGGGTGACCTCCAGTGGATATACAAATCCTGGAGTTGTTGCACGAAAATCCCGGCAGTCACTCCGGATTCGTATAACGAATTGTGTCAGTACTGTTGACGATTTGCTGATGGGACGGTGTGAGCGGAGCGAGCCAACACGGCGCTCGACTCTGCCATGAGGGGCACCCTCATAAAATGCATTTTACGGATACAAATCTACGAGTACTTAGTCTATGAAGGGTACCCTGAGCGTCGATCCCAGTCGTCTGGCGTCGATTTAATCACGTGCCGTCGTTCCGAGTCGTTGCCCGTCGATACGAGCCTCCCGAACTTTTTACTGGGATTGATCACCGATACTAGGGCCACCAGAGGTCGGTCGGACTCTCCGCCACCCGATCCTTACCAAGATTTGAATCGTGGTCAGGTCATTTCGGTGAAGGTTCCGCAAGCGAGAAAAACGTCCGCGAGTTCCTGATGCAGCTCCCTCCCCCTCTTCACCTGTTCGTCGTTTGCTTGAACTAGCCCTATCACCACGCAGCCACGACCCTACATCTACAGATTGTGCCTCTGTTCGCGGTACAGATGCGCGCATCGGGGTGATCGAACTTGCCACCTCCGCATGACGGTCCGTAAGTGCGCGACGACTCCACTACTGGTACGAAATCCCGGGCAGAGGGCGAAATCGTGAGTTGATGACCTCGGAATGTTTGTGAGCAGAAAGTGGAGGTAACCGGCCTCCAGGATGGTTGCACTGACGGTGTACACGGTACCTTACGTAATCAATTCGGCCATGTCAGTACCGTGACCAGAATGAGGGGATACGTGGCCCCCACGAGGCCGGGAGAACCCTCCCAGTTTAACCTCGATATCAGTAGCGAGTTAGCCCCCTCCCTTTCTGCCGCCATGATGTCCCTACCTGTACTACCGGCCACAGAGGACTGGGCAGAACCTTCCGATAGTGAGTCGCCAACCCAACTGAACTCGAGCAGTGGTAGCTAGCTAAGAAATGATTCAGTCGAGTTCCCCCCACTTGGTTCCGCGAACCTCATTCGATTGGGGGAGGACTTGTTGCACGTTCATCCCATTTATTTCAAGGATATGAATCGCTCCCGGCGAGAGGTGGAATACGTCTCGTCAATCTCTAAAGTGATATCAAGGGGTAAAACTTCTCCGATGGGTTTGTCCTCAGAGAAAGCGACTGTATTGGCTAAGACGTTTCGTAAGGTACCTCTCCCCCGCCAAATCCCCTTTCAATGTCTGACGTCTCTGGCGGTTAGGCCATACCGAGGCGTGGTTACGCGGGAGCCTGTTCGGACCCGTGGACCAGAGCTTTGACCCACGGCCTGCTCCGTGGATCGCGAACCTTTCCTGGCTTGGAACTGTGCGATAAACCTCCGGACTACACTCCCGGTGGATTCACAGACATCTGGAAGGGAGAGTGTCATGGGGAGTCAGTATGCGTTAAGGTGGTTCGGGGACGGAAGCTGACCTGCCTGAGGGAGGTCGAGAGGGTACGGCGACAGTTTTATTCAATCGGAGGCGTACTCAGTTCGCTTCATACCAGACATACTACCGTGTGATCGAAGAGAGCAAGACCAACGCTCATCCGAACGTGCTCCCTGTAATCCAGGTTTCGGAGGAGCAGTTTCCGTTTTGCATCATGAGTCCCTGGATGCCAGATGGGAACATTGCTCAGTATACCAAAGTGAACCCGGGTGCCAATCGTCTAACGCTTGTACGTACCCGTCGGTGGAGATTTGTGAGGACGATCTACTGACTAGGCCTGCAATAGCTTGCACAGATGTGCAATGGACTCATGCACCTTCACGGGTTGGATATTTTACACGGCAGTATTAGTCCGGTATGCGAAGTGAAGGATTGAATGAACCCCACGCTGATGCTCGGCGTGTCCAGAACAATATACTGATTACTCAGGACGGTCAGGCATGTCTCGGAGACTTTGCGATCGCGGGGGCGTTCACAGAGTACTCAGAAGAGTACCACCAGAAAGAAACTCTCCGATATATGGCTCCGGAACGTATCTCATGGGGGGTCAGTTGCTTTCGGATGTCGCGTCCTTCAAAAGAGAGCGACGCCTACTCTCTTGCGATGGCTTCTTTCTCGGTATGCGCCCCCTTTGGAAACCATCCTACTACTTGATACAACCATCCCGTTACGATCAGATCCTCACGAAGGTATTGCCATATCGCGGGAGTACCACGAGGGACATGCTCCTCAGCATTCGTGATGGGAAACGACCATCCCGCACAATAGACTCAGACCAGAATCTGTGGTTGCAGGACCCCGTTTGGGATGTGATCACAAGCGGTTGGCGTGATCAACCAAAACGACGATGCAAACTCTCCGTGATGTACCACATATTCTCACCACCCAGTCAAAGGCCGCAAACTGAGAAAATCCTCCCACGAATCGCCTCATACTTCCGGTTCCTACAAAACTCGGAGTCGGAAATCCAGAGGCAGGTCAATGAAATGAATGAGGCAAGCTCTTCCATGTCCCTTCTCCCCAAGGCTGACATGACACACAGCGCCTTGAGAATGGTGCCCTGTCGGATCGGGAGCGGCTGAAGTTGCTCAATAAACTTTGCAAAATGTGCAGCCGACACCTCGTGATCCCGACCTCCATGCATATCCCCGGCTGCTTGGAAAACTCCGTGGAAGTCGAATGTGGGGGTTTCGCCGACGTATCACAGGGTACACACGAAGGGCGTCAGGTAGCGATCAAGGTTGTGCGTGCATACATTACCAGTGACCTGGACGCCATCCGCAGCGTGAGTGTTTTACCGGTGCCACCATGGCCACCTCGATAAATGGATCACAGAGGTTCTGCCGAGAGGGAGTTGCGTGGAAACACCTCCGACATCCAAATATCCTACCGCTGCTTGGCGTTTCGTTGAACGAACACCGGTTTGCTCTGGTTTCAGAGTGGATGGAAAACGGGAACATCAACGAGTTCATCAAGAGGGATCGGGATATAAACCGCGTCGAGCTCGTACGTCGTCGCTTGATCCCGCAGCAGCACCACTGACGAACCGCTCAGTTGGCTGGTGTTGCAAATGGGTTGAAGTATATGCACGACCTCTGTGTAGTCCATGGAGATCTGAAGGGGGTACGCGATATCCTCAAATCGAACGTCTGCACATCCCTCACTCGTCTCCGTAGGCGAACATCCTGATCAACAAGGACCGGCGGGCTTGCCTCGCCGACTTCGGCCTCTCGACCATCACCGGTGTCGCAACCTACGCCGGGGCTGCTCGGACGTCGCTGATTTCAAACGACTCGCTTATGTCGTTTACTGGTGGTGGGACTCGTCGGTGGATGAGTCCCGAACTTCTGGATCCGGAGAGGTTCGGGATCCCAGAATCAGAAGACAACCGGCCGACCAGGCAGTCCGATTGCTACGCTCTCGGGATGGTCATCTATGAGGTGTGTGTTCCTGCGATCATGTTCGCTGCAGTAAACAATTAACCAGGGACAACCTAGGTATTGTGCGGACACCATCCCTACCTCGAGTTCCAGTCGGATATCTTTGTCGTCCACAAGATTCTGGAGGGGGTCCGACCGATGAAACCGAAGAGAGCGAAACGTCTTGGATTTAGTGACGAGCTGTGGAGGACTGTTGAGTTGTGCTGGATGGAGGACCGCAACACGCGGCCTGGGGTGGAATATATTCTCGCCAACTTGAATTACGCCGCAGCATTATGGCATATGAGGCAGTCCTAGCTCGTTATAATGGAACTGAGTGGTGTGCACGTTGATGACCCTATTTCGCCCCTCTCTTCTAATCCGCGTCTCTCTTACATTGTATATTAAGTATATAGCGGGACTATATATTGTTGAACGGGAAGTTCGACTCCCGGACGTGTCACATTATCCGGCTACCGCTTATAGTGGGCCGATGATCCGGTGGCGCTTCTTAGCAGCCGCTGATGTCCGAAGGGCGCTCTTTAGCAGCCCATCAGTAGATAGACCGATGTGTGCCAAACAGCACCACACATAACACAGCATGGTCTGTGCGCACATCAATTATGTATAAATATGTGTTCCTCACTATGCAATACATCACTTCGCTTCTCTCTTCTCCTCTCCTCCCATTCTCTACCCTCAAGATCTCCCTTCAGTAAGCGTAAGGCAGTATGGCAGTATATTAGAATAGATCTGCCTGCTCAACATATATATCACATGTATCCATCGGATACTGTCTGGTTCAGAGTTCGGGGAAGGGAAGTATGCAGGCGACACCTTCATGAAATCCTCACAGTGATGATCACCCTCAACAACTTTGGCCGGATCCGCGACATTCTCTGATAACTCGGATGTCCTCTGCGATAGCCTTGACCACCTTAACGCGGTCTCGATATCTGTCACACAGAAAGTCTGCAGCAAGGGGGATAACATTCTCTGGGTCGACCTGCGAGATGGTGACCGTTGGGATCGAGGGCCAACAACGTCTCCTTGAATTGATCACCCTTCCCATAAGAAAAAACACGTGGAAATACCTATCGCCCACCTCACCCGTCCTCTACACTCTTAAGTGGTGTCCGCTGGCCCACCGTTCCCGGTATATCGTCGTCGCTCTCCACCTTCACTACTACTTACTCTCAGGAGGGGTATACCGGGCTCCACTCGTAGTGGTCGAGTCTGATGCCTCTCGTAAGAGGGAACCTTGCAGAACAATGGTTCGAGTACCCCAGAGCCGCCTCCAGAGCCCCAGGAGCCCCCATATCCTACGCCCATAGAATCGTAGCCTCCGTAGCCACCGTCTTAAGTGGCCATAGAGTCAAATCCTTCAAATACAAAGGAGACGAAGACTAGATCGTGATAAGATATGTGGAGAACGATCGGGCAAAATCGTCCCGTGGTTCCGGAGGGGGGAAACGGGCGATCGGAATGGTCAAGGTGTTGGCAGAGAACGCCGACGATGAGGGAGATGAGAGTGACTTTTGTGGACATGATGGTGGGGAGTTTCGTAAGGAAGGATAGATAATAACGGCACTAGGCCTAAGGTTTAGAAGGTAGGAGAGAAGGACTGGGACGGGCTGCACGGCAGCTGAAGGGATCCGGAGAGCCTGGCACCTCGACCGTTTTATAGATGGCCTGGGTAGAGTGCTGTAACAGAATCTTGGCGCTTCAACTGCTATCCAAGAATATGCCCGACATTGAACCTGCAGCATTTCCCCGTGGTCGGGGTTTCGAGAGGTCATCCATCGTGATCGTAAGGCACCGTGGAGCAGATCAAGGGAACGTGGGACTCGGATTCAGCGACGAGCCGCGGAGGACCGTCGAGTTGCGTTGGCGGGAGGATCGCGGCGCACGGCCCGCGGGCAGAAGACATCCTTTTATGTAAAAGCGACGTTCCGGCATACGAGAGTTCCAGCTCGCGATGAGGCGGCCGAACGGTATGCACGCTGTTCATCCTATGTTAACTCGCTACTTCTGCTATCTACATTCCTTATACATTGCTGCTATGTATATGAGATACAACGTGATGCGTCAAACCGAGCACTCCGGGCGCCTAATTCGGAGCTCAGGAAGGTGGGGGGGGGGGGCTAGGCGACGATATGATGAGGAATCCTCCCAGGTAATCATCACCCTCGGCTATTTATCAACAGCATCTCCAATAGCTTGGACGTCCTCCGGGAGTGTTCAACCTTCCCACTACGTTGATCCGGCACCGACATCTGACACACCAGAAGGTCTGCGGTACCAGACGTGGGGATAAAATCCTCCCGGTTGCGTTATACATTTCGCGGAAGCCGTTCACCTGCAAAACAGTTTACGGAAGCGGAAAAGTATATACAGGGCACGACGACTGCACGTCGAAAATAAGGGTACCACCGCCAGAGACCCAATTCATGCAAGCTTATGACTGTGGGTGATGGAGTCAGCTCAAAAAAGTATGATGACCGGGACAGAGGGGGTACTTTGCTGTCTTGCACATCGTACACCGGAGTGAGCTGGGTGTGATTTTTGTTGCAGTACGATCTGCGCTGAGGAATTTGACAAACATCGGCTAACCTCTGGCAAATCCATCCGTTACCTCCACAATCGATGTGTCATGGTCTCGACGGTCGGTCTTGCGGCTGTTGTTCTCTCCGATATAGCTTCGAAAAATGCGGTGTCAGGGAGCGCGCGTCCACCGGACGAGTCGGGCGGGGACGCAAAATGCCAGGTTTTATTGGTTGTCAACCTGCGGGGTTATTAGATGATACCCTCCATCGAAATCAGGCAGAGTCAGGTCCAACGGTGAGCCGAGCCATCGGGATACCGGCGTCCACGAACGACAAGAACACGCGTCGGTTGGCCTGGGAGTGACACGGCCGGCATTGGTGGTGGTGGCAGAAGGAGTGGAAACGGGTTCGGTGACATCGTATTGGGTGGGTTCCGAGGTGATGCTGGTGGGAAGGGTGGGAGCGGAGAACTCTTCTGCGGAATCAGGCGGTCGTGGGTAGAGAAGCGCGGAGTGGCTGAGTTTTGAGATTTTGAGGCCGAAATGTTGAGGGACGGGTGAAAGTGTGGCACGGGGTCTGGGTTCCTTGGGGTGGAAGTGCTGACGATATCTATGCGGGACAGGCGGGGAGCCTTGGGCGGGAGAGAGGAGGAAAGCGGTCCACAGAGTGATCGGGATTGAAATGACAGTAGTATTTGATCCCGAGAAGCTCATTCGACCGGGGAAGGGTTCGTCGCGCCTTCCAAAGCGGACATGACCTTTCCGTGACAGAAGGGTGATACACGTCGATTCCTCACCGGATGCCGAGGGATGGAATTCCAATGGGTTTCCCCGCAACGAAAGCTGCAGCACTGGTGGGAACACTCCGTGAGGTGCTCCTTTTTCGCCAAATCCTCCATTGGTCTCTAACGCCTTTGGTTGTAAGGCCGTATCATTCTTATCTCTCGGCAAGCTGACCCCTCCCTTGTCCCGCCCATGGTTCAGGCCTTCTGTCCACGCCCTCCTTCGTGAATTACGAACCTCCCCAAACGTTAAGCTTTGGGATGAAGCTCCAGACTACGCGTGCGCTGGGTTTGCGGATATTTGCGAGGGAAATTTTTATGGGGGCCCGGTGTGCGTCGAGGCGATTCAGACAAGGAGCTGAGATAGCTGAGCAACGCCAAAGGGGTATGTGGCTTATTCAGCTATCAAAGGCATACTAAGTACGCTTCATGCCGGACATTTCGCGAAGGGAGCAGGGTCAATCACCACCCGAATGATCGCCCAGTTCTGCAAGACTTGGAGCCAATACCCCGGAGGCGCGTCAACGAAATGGATGAGGTAGGTTCTTCCACATTCTCCACACCCCCCGAAGTTGATATGAGCTGCGTCGTCTAGGGAGCCACGCTGTGTAGATCAGGAACGACTAGAATTATTTAACCAGTTTTTGCAAAACGTGTAACCAACACAAAACCCAATGTGCATCCCAGACTGATCGAAAGGCTCCACGGAGGTTGAACGCGAGGGCTTCCAACATACCACGGGGTACATGTGAAGGACGTCAGATAACTATCAAAATCGTGCGTGTGGCCAATACAAAACGACCTGACCATAGCCGCACTATACTTTTCGCAGGGGCAGTTGTCCCGGGGCTGACCGGAGGGAGTTCGGCCAACCCTACCATTGCTCAAGCCATCTGAGCCACTCGCATTGGACCGCAGGGTCTCTATGTGAGCCATTTCCTTCTTTCTGCAGATGGTGTCAGGAGCTACGCTGGGCCACCAGAACTGAAGGGTGGCACTGACCGGAAACATTGGGATTAAACGACGGAACCATCGTGTGAGAAACCACGGCTTACCATTGGGGCAGCGGCGACGAGGACATGACGGACGACGGAATTTCGGACAGCGGTAGGGAGCATTATCGACTTTTTGGGGTTGTGCGGTGAGGGAGGAGTTGGACCTTTGTATTTCTCTCATCCAGGATCTCGGTTCGAACCGGGCTACGCTTGGAACCCGACCTCTCTTCAAACTTACCCCCGATCCTTCTCCCCTTAAACCTTTCTACCCTCCCACGCGGACAGCTTCCAGGTCTACGAGGTTCCTATCATCCTCCTCTGTCCTCCGAAAAGGTTCACCCTCCATGGAATCCATTTAGGCGAGATATATACTCAAATTCACCGCTTTATCCCATGTAGGTTTTGTCCGGACCTGTACCTCAAGGAACTGAAGGTTTACAAGCCAGCGCCGTCCCACGTCTTCACCGTCCCCCAACCTCAGCACTCATTCACGACCTCGTACCTCTTCTTAGGCTGCCAGTGACCACGTCGGTCCCGTAAAAGAGTTCTCCATCCCCCCCCCCCTACACCCCAGACTCCCGCCACTCCCGCCAGCCTCGCACCAAAGCTCGCCCAGTATGACACGATCGAGCCCCTACCGCCACTGACGCCGGCCACGTCGTTCTCGGAACGACCGATTACTGCACTCGATTTTGATGGAGGGGCTGGTACGATATCGTGTAATAATCCCGCAGGTTGACAAAACGAATAGATATTGGCATTCTGCGTTTCTAATGGCTCGCACACTTGATCTGTGCTCCCTGACTCCGCGTTCTTTGAAGCTATATCGAAGAGAACAACAGGCACAGCGTGAGGACTGAGCACTGATCGCCAATACTAGAGTCCATCTCGTACGAGATAACTCGGGCAGGTTCACCAGAGGTTGGTCGAACTCTCTGCCACCCAATTCGCACCAAGATGGGGATCATGATCAGCTCATTTTGGTGAGCGGTTTGCAAGTGAGGAAATCGTCCGCGGGTTTCTGATGCAGCTTGATCACTCCCCACCTGGCGCCATGGGTTTTATCAATGCGGCATCACGGGGGGTCCCTGGCTCCCCTCACTCAGCACAAACAAAACAGACGAACCGAAGAACGAGGTCGAGGGTAGAGAATTATAATGACCCCATGCAGTTAGAGGATTTTATGTCCTACAAATTGTCTCTGTTCGCGGTACAGATACGTACATCAGGGTAGCTGAACTTGCCACCCCCACATGGTGGTTCGCAAGGATGGTACGCATGACTCCATTACTGGTACGAAACCTCGGGCAGGGGTCGAAACCATGAGCTGAGGACCTCGATACGTTTGCGAGCGGAAAGGGGAAGCAACCGGCACAAAGATAGTCGCAATTGAAAGCGTGAGGCGAAACCCATATACCTTACATAACCAATTCAGCACCGTGACCAGAACTAGAAAAGTGCCGCTGCATCGGCAAAAACCTTGCTTGTCCGAACGTAGCATGCTCCTGAGCTTTCCCTACTCATTCCGCCGGTCTTATCGATGCACTCTTATCGCCAAACATTCCATCGAAACTTAGAGTGATCAGTGTCCCCAACTGTTCACCGAAGACCACTGATACTACATCACCATGGCAGCTATACGGTGACACTACATTCGCAGGATAGTCGCGAGTTTCCTTCAAGAAAGGGTGAACTCTACAAAGTCAGAATTTAGATATAAGGAAGGAGTAAATATCCCAGGCAGCGTTTTGTTCTCGCTGCCAGGATGACCTAACATCCATAGGTTGGAGTCCGGCATAAAATTCAGAGGGAGGGTGGAGGAATCAAGGAGGGATCCAGGGGGTCAAGGGGAGAATATCCACTGGCTTGCGTGCGAGACAGGGCCAGTAGGTGTGTACATGTGTATATCCTAACCAGACCGACCCGTAGGAGTGGTTGATGCAGCGAACCAAATGGAAACGGAAGGGGCTATGGGTGGAGACCGAACCGGAAGAACCCAGCATACCCGCACCCACAGTTTCCCAAAAGCCACTCTCCGGGCGTCACCATCGTTGCTGGGTGGGAGTGCAACGGGTTTCGTGATCCCCTATCTCCTGGTGACACTTCTCCCTCTCTGGCTTGGCCACCGGAGTAGAGCCCTATCCAACCGGATGCTGGCAATCCGATCGACAAGCTATGATGCGTACTGTACAGGATGTCCAGTGAGAAGCCATGAAGAACGTCTGCGGATAATCGATCGCGGTTGGTCCGTTTCGAAGAAGAAGAGGAGGGGTATCGTTGTCCAATGCGCATCTTGGAAGTTTTCAGTACACGATTTTTTTCCTCCCCTGGATTCCCTGGAAGCCGCAGACAATCGGATGAATCCGACAGATATCGATCCCATGACCCTGGAGGTTTGAGCTATGCCAAATGTCGAGTAGCGCCGCAACAAACCACCATTAGACCTGAGCACTTGTTGAGGAGTCCAGACAACACGGCACTATAATATTGGGGGTTCCAGAGACCTTGCAAGCAAGGTAACGAGGGAACGGCGTGATTCCCATGAGGCTGTGAGTACGCCCCCCATTTAACCTCAAAAACGAGTTACCGCCCTCCCTTTCTGCCACCGCAATGTTCCCACCTGGACGAGTGGTCATGAGTGCTGCGGACTGCGCAGACCCCTCCAAGAGTGAGTCGCCCATCCAACTGAACCCAAGTAGTGGTGGCTGACTGTCGAACGGTTTAGTTGAGTTCCCCCCCGTTGGTCCCGAGGACCTCATTCGATTGGGGGAAGATTTGTTGCACGTATACCCCATTTATCAAAAGGGCCACCTTAACCCCAGGCAAGAAGACAAACTCATATCGTCAATCTCCGAGGTGATATCAAGGGGTAAAACTTCTCCGACGGGTTTGTCCTCATCTGACGCAATGGTATTGGCGAAAATGTTTCGTAAGGTACATCCCCCCCGTCGGATCCCCTCTCAGTGTTTGACGTCGCTGATGGCCAGGCTATACCCGACTGGCGTCAAGCGGGCATCTGTTCGGACCCGTGGACGAGACTTTTGACCCACGCCCTGCTCCGTGGCTCGCGAATCTTCCCCGGCTTAGAACTGCGCAACTGGCCCCCAGACTACACTCTTGCCGGATTCACAGACATCTGGAAGGGAGAATATAGTGGGGAGCTAATGTGCGTTAAAGTGGTTCGGGGACAGGAGCTGACTGGCCTGAGGGAGGTCAAAGGGGTATAGCGACTGTTTTATTCAATCAGAGGTGTGCTCAGTTTGCTCGATATCAGATATACCGCCGTATGGTCGAAGAGAGCAAGCTAAATTCCCATCCGAACGTGCTCCCCGTCATCCGGGTTTCGTGGGGGCTGTTTCCGGTTTGCATCATGAGCCCGTGGATGCCAAATGGGAACATCACCCAGTACATCCAGGTGAACCCAGGTGCCGATCGCTCGATGTTTGTATGTGTCCATCGGCCTTGGGGTTGATGGGAACAATCTATTGACTACGCCTGCCAATAGCTCGCACAAGTGTGCCGCGGTCTCATGCACCTTCACGGGTTGGATATTTCACATGGTAGCATCAATCCGGTAGGGAAGACGAAGGGTGAGGTGGACCCCAACACTGACATCAGGAAAAGGTGGACGACCTTATAAACCCTGTTTTGAATTATGAGGGGGTATTAACTTTATGAGAGTTCATCTACCCCGTATGTCTTCGTAAGA